>Ga0307509_10009908_pt1 | contig 11781 bp, 12 predicted proteins | sample 10_EM_MG_FD_202245 | JGI IMG/M metagenome (GOLD analysis project Ga0307509, IMG submission 202245) | Populus trichocarpa ectomycorrhiza microbial communities from riparian zone in the Pacific Northwest, United States - 10_EM | ecosystem: Host-associated > Plants > Roots > Unclassified | place... | reverse complement strand
GGGGTGGGTCAAGAAGCCCACTGTCACATCAAAACATGAAATGGAGGGCTTCTGTTGGGCACAGAAGCCCTCCATGTCATGTTCAACACAATGGAGGGGTGGGTGGATTGAAAAGCTCTCTGTTGCATTGAAACATGAGAGGGAGGGTGGTCAAAGATGTCCCACTATCACATTGAAACCCAGGATGGGGCAGTGACAGGCTGTGGCAAAGGCTGAACAGGAAAAATCCATCACACAGGGCGCGTTTCTTCTGTTTGGCATGTGGTGGACATGTTGGGGGAGGTCTTGTGTTTCGACATGAGGGGGGATTAGGGGGGCGGTTGAACACCCCCATCGCGTCAAAATGCGAGAGGGAGGTGTGGGGGTAGGTACAAAGCCCCCTGTCTCGCGTTTCGACACGAGGTTTTAACCACCCTCCAACCCACCCTCAGGTCGAAAAGCGAAACAGGGGGCTCTGGTACCCATTTCCACATCCCCCTCTTGTGTTTCGACGCGATGGAGGTGTTTCGACTGTCCCCCTGTTCCCTCATGTTGAAACACGGGATGGGGGACCTTGTACCCACTCCCACACCTCCCTCTCATGTTTCGACACGACGTGGGTGTTTCGACCACCCCCCCAATCCTCTCTCGCGTCGAAATGTGAGACGGGGGACCTTGTACCCATCCCCACACCTCCCTCCCACGTTTCGACGTGATGGAGGTTTTTGACTGCCCCCGTCTCGTGTTTCGACAAGTAGGGGGTGTATTTTAATTTAATATAATATAATTATACATGTATAGTAGTAAAATACAATGAAAATGTAATCTAAGAGCAGTCAGAACCGGTCTAACCTGGTTCAGACCAGTCTCAGGACCAGAAAATACCACAAAAGACCAACCTGGACCAGTCCTCACCAGTTCGGTCCAGTTTTTTTATGGTTTTTGACTTTGAGAGACCGGTCTCAGTCCCGGTCTTGCCAAAAAAAAGGCAAAAGACCAGACTGGACCGGACTTTCAAGCACTAGGCGTACCTAGTACACCTGCTCTTGGCCCCTTTCTGTCCCCCTCTGCCCTTCTGTTTAGTGTTTCAAGGTCTGGTTAATTAACCGGAAATTAACTGAGACCGAACCGGACTGTAACCGGTAAGGACCACAAATAATACTAACTGGAACTAACCGTAACCTCAGTCTGGTTACTGGTTGGTCCTTATTTTCGAAGTAAGGTAACTGCACGAAGACCGGTTGGACTGGTCCTAACCGGTCTTCATGACCTGTGTATTATATTTAAGCTACATAGATTACAAAGTAATATATTCTACATTTACTAATAAATAAAATAAAAGTTAAAACCCTCGTCACGTCGAAAACAACGTGCGAGGGGTGGAGTGGGCACTGGGTCATCCACGTTGTGTACCGAACCACAACGGAGAGGGGGCTACCCCTCTCTCGTCATGTGTGTGTATACCGAAACACAACGGAGAGGAGGTTACCCCCCTCTCGTTGTGTGTGTGTACGGAAACACAACGGAGAGGAGGTTACCCCCCTCTCGTCGCGTCTGTGTGGAATGAAATACAACGCGAGGGCGGGGGACCTTGCGTTTGCAAGAACAAGGGCATTTCTCCAGAGAAATAAAAATTCTACCCTGATAGAATTCTTTATATTAAAATTCTAAGCTAATTTGATCTATAAAACTTGTTCCCACAATGTCTTGTTAAAAAGTTGATCCTTTGCCATGCAGTAGCTGCATGGCTGCTATGTGTCAGAGAGCATTGCTGGTGAGCACAGACTGACTATCTTTTTCCAAAACCACTACCTGAGAGACCACCTACACTACACATTTTAACCATTTCTCTCTTAAAACACTGCATCAAGGGCCTTATTAGGTGAACACTTTGAAGGACAACACGCAAGAGCTCCTATACGCTGTAGAAGTGTGTAGTGACATGACCTTTAGTATAGTGCTTCTGTACATTCTTGAACAGGCTCCACACTTGTGAATGCCATTCAAGTAGGCGCTGTATTAGTATCAGACACATGTCTGGGACAACTGTGTGGACCCCAGGCTAGATAGTTTTGTAGATTATACTTTATATAGTTTTAGTAGTAGTCTTCATGCCTCCAAAAAAGAGCAAACAAGCAAAAGAGGATCAGTTGAAAGCTGCACGACAGACAAAGTTGGAGAAGAAGGCCATTGCAGAATCTGATACTGCTTTGAATAATCTCCAAAGCAGCTTCAGAGAATCAAAGGCATATACAACACAACTTGAGCAACAGTTTGCAGATCAAGTACAAATCTGTACAGATCTTCAAACAATCTCAATGCATCCCATGATCTCATCAATACACTTCGCACTGAAATATTGTCATTAAAATCTAAAAATAGTGACATATATCATCAGTTGCATATGGAACGACAACGCAATAAGCGTGCAATCTCAAAGCATCTTCTCCTAAAGAAAGCTGATGCTATATCACCAGCTCAGCTTTCGAAAGGATTGAGGGATTCTGCTGCTTCCATCACAAAACTTTTGGAAATGAATAAACACCTTCAAACCAAGTTATCACAGTCTGTTACCACTTGGTCATCTCGGACAGAGGCATTAACAGAGGCAGTGGAGAGCAGGCATGGAGAAAAGCAGGAGTGGATCACCGTGATGACAAGCAACACCGTTTGTTAGGAAGAGACAAGAGCAAGCACAAAAGAATGCAGAGCAGATTGCAGAAATAGCCATCATCCTTGATAAGAGCTTGTTCGGATACAGGTGCTAACAGGAATTTACACGTCAAACAGAGGTCTTTCCTGTCCCCCACGTATTCCAGTTGGAGTCCACCTGGAGTCCAGTGGAGTCAAATTTTTTAAATACCTTCTAAGCCAATTCTGACCTTAACCTAACCCCTAACTCTACGAACTCTGGTGGAGTCCAGTGGAGTCCACCGGAGTCCACTAAATTTTCAACTCCATCTGGAGTCCACTGCTTAAATACTCCACCTGGACTCCAGTGGAGTCCACTGGAGTCTGAAATGAAAATTGCCTTTTTTGGCATAAACGTCCCAATTTCCCTAACTCTAACCCTAATGAACCCTAACCCCTAACCCTAATCCCTAATCCTAAGCCCTAAAATAGCAATTTAGCAGACTCCACTCAGACTCCACCTGAGTCCACTGGAGTCCAGTGGAGTCCAGGTGGAGTCTGTGGGAGACAGCAAACTACTGGTCAAACATGATGAGTGTTCGGCCTGATGGGAACAGAGTTTGAAATATATCATGATGGATAACGATCACGATGAGCAAGCTCGACAACAAGTACTACACCGTCTCAGACAGTTCACCATCCTTTTTGTTAGTATAATTCTTTCAGCAATAGTATCAATCCTAAGTTCTACCTACAAAAATGAACCTGAGCCTTATCACACCTCAATTTTAACTGGTGAGGGCTGGGTTCTGGAACTTCTCACTGGTCATCCGGAACGAATCCATTGCGAGCTTGGAGTCCATCGTCACATCTTCGTCAAATTGGTCTCTGACCTTCGCTCTCTTGGCCACACCAATTCCCGTTTTGTTTCACTAGAAGAACAGTTGGCAATCTTCCTCTATTCCTGTGTGACCGGCTTGACCATTCGTCATGTAGGGGAACGGTTCCAAAGATCTAACGAGACAATTTCACAGTAAATGCCAAATCACTATTCCTATTAAATCCTTTTTTCATGTCTTATAGGTATTTCAAGAAGATGGTCTTAATCTTTTCATCTAGTCCATTTTACACCAATTATGTTCGCTTACCAACTCGTGACGACCCTGTACCACCAGAAATTCGCAACAACCCCAAATTTTGGCCGTACTTTAAGGATGCCCTTGGTGCGCTGGATGGAAGCCATATACATAGCGCACCCCCTGCATCTGAACGGCCGATTTGTCGAAACCGAAAGGGCTTTGTATCGCAAAACTGTCTCTTTGATTGTAGCTTTTCCCTCAAATTCATTTACTCTCTTACTGGATGGGAGGGATCAGCAACAGACGCATGAGTTTATGAAGATGCATGACGGAATGACCTACATATTCCATCTGGCAAATATTATCTTGCCGATGCTGGATATCCACTCTGCCCTGAACTCCTAGTTCCTTATCAGAATGTGCGCTACCACCTTGCAGAATGGGGACGCGCAAATCTTAGGTGAGTTACACACTTCTGTAAAAACTATATAACTAAGATTGTAATAGGCCATGCAACCCAAAAGAGTTGTTCAATCTTCGTCACGCTTCCGCCAGAAACGTCATCGAACATATTTTTGGAGTTCTGAAACGTCGATTTCATATTCTGCTTATTGCTCCAGAGTATGATCTTGATATTCAGGCCCAAATCCCATCAGCATTATGTGCTATCCATAATTTTATCCGTCAGTATGATTTCGAGGAAGATGTGCTGGACTTGGATTTTCCAGACTTGGACAATGCAGACCCAGAGTTCGAGTTTGAATCTTTCACAGATAGAGAGGGTTCCACTGATGCAGGCGGACTTTTACGTGACCAGATTGCGAAGATGATGTGGGAGGACTATCTTCGTGTATTGGATGATCAAAGTATTGAAGGCCTGGATGGATTTGATGATGAAAATATTACTGATAGTGACGAAAATGACCTCTAATGGCCCTCTTATTTTTCGTATTGTAATGACTAGTTTTCGATTGCCCAGCAAGATATAAATTAACATTGGTACAGACTACAAGAGCAAAGACAGCTACAATGAAACATACTACAACATACTACAATGTCAATGATCAGGTAGAGGACTTGAGCACATCAGCAATCCAGGCTTGACGTAGGTCATCCACAACAAGTTCTGAATATACCTGGGCAGAGGAAGGATCCCTCTGAAATAAACGGACCAATTTGGTCTTGTCGGCCATTGAGAGCCCATCGTCAACATCTTGCAACTTTTGTAGAGCAAGGCTGAGCTTTGATACAGTGGTATCTCGAGGAGTTGTCATGCTTTTTTCGAAAACATCTGTAAGTCGCACAATTTGTGACTGCATTCCCACCATCGCAGTTGCTTGTGTGATCTTGCCGGTCTTCAATGGCTGGCGGCCATGATAAGAGGTCTGAGATGCGCATGAACTCAGCGGATATGGATCTGATATGTGCGAGCCCTTCTGAAGCTTTCTAGGAACAGGATTAGACACTTCAGCAGGAGCTGCAGGAGTAATGGAAGGAAGATCGGAGAGTGAAGGAGAGTGTTCATCGGCGGCTGATGTTGATATCGCAGAAAAAGGTCGTTTTCCAGAATTGGATATAGGTCGTGATAAAAGAGTGAGTGAATCATTATCAACATCCATTGGGGTCATAGTGCTTTGAGCAACAGCATTCTGGACAATTGAAGCGGCAGTATGTTGTGCGATTGCAGCCACAGTGCTTGGACCAGCTGTGGCACTTGGACCAGGTGCAGCGCCAGCGCTTGGACCCATGGTTGCACGTTCTTCATTGGTATACTGACTAATTGCAGCGGAAATGGCTGTCGAAACCGCTGTGGTAGTACTGGTAACAAGTGAATGAGTTGTAGATCCCGCATCGTCGGTTGTTGTGACTGTAGAAGGAGTCTGAGTTGGTCGAAAGACGTGGGAGCCTCGTGCTGCTGTTGAGAACAAGATGCCCTGCATGGCTTCAAAATGCTCCCATCCATGGTGTGCGAAGGGTTTCAACTCTTTCTATAATTAAAAATTAGAGTATTTCACAAATTGGAGCCTGCAATAACACACCTTTTTGCTAGTATACTCCGTCCAGACCTTCATGGCAGCTTCGCCCTCAATGTTGGCACCCTTTACATTATCCCAGTGAGCACCCGAAGTCTTGCGATAGTTTTCAATCGAAGTGTAGGTCTGTTTCAGCTAAAAAAGATCTAATTAGATGGATTTAGAGTAAAGGCAATGACAATGTACCGCTGTCCATTTTGTTTGACACATTTTTGTAGTTTTCACAGGCCCTTGGGTGAGTAGAGGTGCAATACGCGATATGGCACCAGTCCATACGGTATCCTTGAAGTTTCCTACTCCCTCTGTCTCTGATTTGTGTTCGAAGAGGTAGGTAAGAAGAGCAGAGACCTCGCGGTCATCCCAGAATGCTTTCGGGTTTGTTTGTGAACTCATGAGAACAGCTGAGTATTGTGTACAGAGGGTGGTAATCGTGAGGGCTCCTGCCCAAAAGCGGGGCAGCGAATCGTGGTTTATCTCATCGTCCATCTCGAAGGTCATCATGAAGAGAGCATTTCGGACTCAGCTGCCGGCACATTGGCTGGTTGTTGTTCCGAGTTCCAAATTCTCACCAACACGACATATCCGAACAAGCTCTAAGGGAATTGTTTCTAATGTTAAAGGCAATCACCTGCTTGATCAAATCAAAATATTCAAGGAGGCAGGTGCACCAAATCTTCATAGTAGTATTCCAAAGTTGGCAAATGACAAAAGACAGGCACTTGTTGATGCAAGCTTTTTGAGGAGGGTTTGTGGATTATTGATAGGGCTGAAGATTGGGAGTCTGATGGTGAGGACTTTGGTTTTGAAGATATAGACAATGCTACAAGTGATACAGACTCTGATTAACACTTTTTTTCTATTTATCAACAATTATTATGGTATTATTTGAAGCTTTTATACTATATATGGTTGATTTAATACATGGTATGCATTAAATAAAATTTATTACACAAAAAGAATGGCAGGAAACGCTGCAGTGGTTGTGAAATTGCATTGTCTCAATCAAATATCACATCTGTGATGAATCATGTGACGTCACACGGCCGCGACATAACTGAGGATTGTGCATCACCACAATTTGGAGCCTGAGCGTGGACGGTGAAGGCTACCAGTAATGTCTCTACAACTGCTTCCAGTGGTGGATCCTCCAGCTGTTGGATTGCTGAGGGCTAATGCAACTGTGTTGGAGGTGCTTGGTCAGAAGTATTCCTGGAGTTGGAAAGTGCATGATCACTTACTGGTTTGTCGATTTTGCAGATGTTGAGAGCTGGGGCTGGTCTACGGCTTCAAAGAGGGGGCCGTTGCCCCTTGCTATTTCGACTTATGGTAAGGTTTTGGAAGTCTCTTCTTATGGTCAGTGGATGCTTACTATATTTTATGAACCTTTCAGATGAGCAAGAGCCTGGAATCAGTCACCTCCTTGAACCTTCAGACTGTACTTGGATAATAACAGTCTACAGCATAATTTTGGACCTAAAGCCAATGAAGGCCCCGCACTTGAAGAGGCTGTCTGAAATGTTCAAAGTGTGCCTTTAGGCACCTTAGGCTCATAAATCAGGGAGGCATATAGACAGTGGACTGGCCATAGGCAGTGGATTGCCTTTGGGCAGTCAATCTAAAAATATAATATATTATATAAACTAAAAATAGAACATTTTTGTATAAGCTAAAAATAGAGCTTAGGATAGGGGGGTTTAGAGTGTTAGAGGTTAGGGGATTAGGGTGTTAGAGATTAGAAGTTAGGGTATTAGGATTTGAGCGTTAGAGGTTAGGGGTTAGTAGTTAGGGAATTGAAAATGTTTATGTCAATTGTGATTAGTAGCTAAATATAGAACACTGGCTCACATCTTTATTTATTATTTGTTTATATTTGAGGTCAGAAAATCAAGGTTTCAGACCCTGAGCATGTAAAAATAGCCAAGCAGAAAGTCACATGTTGTTCTATTTTTAGTATATTATCAGATTATTGGATTATAGTATTTTGCATTTTCCTCATAAACAAGAGCAGCTAGTCACAATATAGGGCTAGTTTCTGGTAAAAGTTTTCTCAAAAATTTCCTTTTATAGTAATTGACCGCTGGCTCCGAAAATGTATTTTGGATTTTTCTCACTATTTATAGTACTTGGTCACATGATTTTACTACATCTAGAAAGCCCTGATATGCAGCTATCAAATCATCAAAATTTCCTTTTTGGAAATTCACTGCCAGTGGCCAGTCAGCTGGCCGGCTGCTGTTCCTGACACTGTTGACAGCTGTTTACATCACCTGGCCATTAATAGGATCATCTGCATCACCTGGCTAGATGCCCACCGCCCAAAGGCAATCCACTGTCTATGGCCAGTCCACTGCCTATATGCCTCCCTGATTTATGAGCTTAAGACCCTGTTCGGATCGTCCAAACGGTTCCGTGTTCGAACATTCGGAGTCTGAAATGCCAATGGCATATCACGCCATCAGCACATCATTTTGCGATCAATGCAGTAAGGTGTGCATGGTGGTGTGCACCATACATAGAGTATAAATACATATTGGATTGACACGACTGAAGGCTATTCATGGATCAAAGAAGCCATACTCAACGTGCAGCACAACAGACACTCTACAACCAAGTCCTTCAAATCACAGCTTTTATTGTCACTAACTGTGCTCCCTACTCTTATTCAGCTTATCCGGAGCCATCTATTAAAGGAGCCCTATCATACATCCATTCTTACAGGTCAAGGTTGGATCAATGAGTTACTTGATGGGCATCCCAATTGTATCCGGACAGAACTGGGTATGAAAAGGGATGTTTTTCTTGCATTGATCTTGAAGCTACATGAAATGGGATATGCTGATTCTAAATATATTTTATTGGAAGAACAGCTGGCCATTTTTCTGTATGCATCAGTTACAGGTCTTACTGTTCGCCACCTTGGTGAACGGTTTCAAAGATCCAACGAAACTATTTCAAAGTATAACTCTTATAATTCTTATTTTTTGCATTAAAATGATTTCTCTTAGATATTTTCGAAAAATGACACAGATCTTTTCACATGCACCATTTTATGCCAAATATGTCATGCAATTGACACCAGAAGATAATTCTTCTTAATATATTATCCAGAATCCTAAATTGCAACATTTTTCAAAAGCCCTGGGTGCAATTGATGGAAGTCATATCCATGTTTCACCACCTCACTCTATGCTTGATTCCTGCCGCAATCGGAAAGGCTTTTTATCCCAGAATTGTCTATTCTGTTGTTCATTTGACTTTCTCTTCACCTATTCTCTGACTGGATGGGAGGGATCTGCAGCAGATGCAAGAATCTTTGGTGATGCAATTCAAACAGACTTGAAGGTGCCAGATGGATGGTATTTTCTTGCAGATGCAGGCTTTCCACATTGCAAGGAATTATTGGTTCCATATCAAGGTGTTTGATATCATTTACAGGAATGGGGCAAAGCTAATTTGCGGTACTGTCATTTTTTTTTCAAATTAATATTTGAAATTAATTTACATACATTAATATAGGCCAAGCAACCCACAAGAACTTTTTAATTTGCGTCACGCACAAGCCCGCAATATTATCAAGCATATTTTTGGTGTTCTCAAACGCCAATTTCGTATTCTTCAAATGGGAACTGGATATTGTTATCCAGTTCAGGCCCAAATTCCTGCTGCTCTCTGTGCCATTCATAATTTCATTTGTATTCATGATGGAGAGAAGGAGGAGGAGGAGGAGGAGGAGGATGGGGATGATATAGTGGATCAACAGAATGATGCAGGAGATTTGTTTGTGCGCCAAGGAGAGGGTCAACGTGCTGAAAATGATGCAGTTGTGGCAAGACGGAACAATATTGCTCAAAAGATGTGGCAAGAGTATCAAGCTATTTTACAGACAAGGCAGGAGGAAGGCTATGATGATGATTCTGATACTACAAGTAGTGAATTGTGATGTAAATGAACAAATTGTACTTATAGCAGGTTTACAACGATAGTGTCCCAGAACGAAGAAGATCGGCACAACAAGAAAGAGAAATTTCAAGATCTGCATCATTGAGAGCAAGCAGACCAGCTGCAGCAGTCGGATTTCGTGCATAGTATTGAAAAAGCAAACCCTTGTCACTCTTGGAAAGATAATTTGCCTTGCTGGAAATGAGAGACATGGCTTGTTGAACAATGGCAGTATCAGATAAGGAAGAGGACTGATTCAAGGATGTGGTTAAACTGCTAACAGCACCTGTCATTCCCACAAATGCGGCAAGGGCTCCAGTAGGCTTCGAGTCCTGATTATGCTTTGACCGACGACTGGCGGATGACTTGATGTTCTCGGTTTCTACCTGTTCGCGTTTGCGTTTTCATTGCCCTGATGACACATTCGACACCGCTGACACACTTCCGGAATGTGAGGGAAGTGCTGATCCAGAGTTGTCAATAGAAGGAGGTTGTGTCAATCCAGAGTTGCGAATGAAGGGAACTGGCTCTGATCCAGAGCCACCGGCAGAAAAAGAAGGTGGTGCTGATCTAGAGTCGTGGACAGATGGAGGTGGTGATGATGATGATAACATGTCAATATGCATTGGAGATGTAGCGCGATGAGCAGAAGGGCGCGACTCGGACGTGAGTGAAGTATTATCCAGTTCGGGATTGGATAAGATCTGGGTGAATGCGCCGCTAGCGGACGCCACCATCGCAGCTAGTCCACCAGACCCAGATGCAGACAGAGGTGTAACTTCGCTGATTATACTTCCAAGAGAATCTGCAGACTCCTGTTCATCAGGAGCGAGTGACGTGGTGGTAGCTACAGACTGAGTTGTTCCCCGATGAACGTATTGGCCGCGCGCTGTTGAATCACCGATAAGGTCTTTAACCATATCATAATGTTCGAATGTTTTTCCACGAAGCGCCCGAAGTAGCATTTTTCCCTGAGTGTTGTATTAGTTAATGAGTATGAGTAGAAAGTATGAGCCATACAGTTTTTCGATTCTTGATAAAGACATCAAACATCTCATGCTCACCCTTATCAAGAATAAGCGAACCAGGACCACCAAGAGAGCTCCTTCCCGATTTGCTATTGAATTCGTCAATCCCGTTAACAATATTCTTCAACTATATATATAAATTAGAAAGCTTGGTGGCAGGGTTAGAGGAAATTACGCACGTCAGAAAATTTGCTCTTCATCGATGAGTGACTCCGAGAAACATGGTGTTTATCTGCAAGCAACTTTCCTAGCCCTGTCCATACAACATCCTTGAACCCTCCACCAGACATCTTATCCCGATTTTCATGCAGATAGAAAATGAGAGTGTGGATTTCCGCATCCGACCATCCCTGGCGCGATCCCTTCGAAGACGAATCTGCAGATTGTCCTGCTGGCATGGATGGGCCAGGTTCACCCTCAGCCATGGGCCGTAAATCGTTTGCGATGAGATCAAGAGCTGCTGGTATGATGTATGCAGCAAGCGTGCCAAACAAATCGCGTACCGATAAGGGTAACACTCCAGGCATTACCACGACATGGGTGTGTTGAACTGTGAGAGAATTAAGACTCCGATCGAAATTGAAGCATCATGCCGTCCATTTTGTTGGACGATCCGAACAGGGTTGGGACCCCGGGACCCAAAAAAGGAAAAGGAGAAGGAGAGGAAGGGTTTAGTGAACATACTGAGAACACAATAAATCGGGAATCGGCGTGGTCCTACAGGAGCTGTTGACAGGCAATTTGTGAGCCAACGAAAATGGGAAAAATAATAGTATTTCACCGCTGGGAAATTCTCAGGTATTCTTCCGTTTTTGGGCGCGCGGCTGGCGCCGCGACACTGGATACTGGATTAGATTGTTGATACCCGCTTAGATCCTTGATAACGGCACATCGGTAACATGTACCGCACCCAGCATATCAGAAACGAGCGCCAACGCACCTCACATCGGAAATTGCCGAAATTTGCCCTCACGGTCCAAATTTCGTCTCCTTCACTCTCTCGGGTTTTCAGGCCACTAAGAATGTGCCATGTGGGGCCCTCTTACATTGGCATTGATCCAGGTGGTAGTAATTAATATTTTGGGTAGAGTA
>Ga0307509_10009907_pt1 | contig 11781 bp, 4 predicted proteins | sample 10_EM_MG_FD_202245 | JGI IMG/M metagenome (GOLD analysis project Ga0307509, IMG submission 202245) | Populus trichocarpa ectomycorrhiza microbial communities from riparian zone in the Pacific Northwest, United States - 10_EM | ecosystem: Host-associated > Plants > Roots > Unclassified | place... | reverse complement strand
AATACGCTACCAGTTTAGGTCATAGATCTCTGAATTCTTCAAAAGAATCTAGTTCCAAGTTGTTACACTAGGCACATGCAGACTCTCTAAAGGTTATATGGAGTATTTCACATTGCGTCACTATCTTAAATTACCAACTCCAAGCTACTAAGCATATTTTGCACACGTTCTCTTGGATCGACAAGACCATCATAGTTATCCAAGCTCATAGTTATAGAGATATAGTCTTGAGGAATCCGATTATTCAATACTTTTCTAGACAAAGGGAAGCCCTGCACATGATGGAGTTGTAGGTAGCTTCTTGGATATGCTCAAAGGTTGATCATCTTTCGATTTTTTATCTGCTGGGTTCCAGGGTGCAAAAGTACTGTGGTGTGGAATAGAAGGAGTGGTGATTGTTATCTGTCTCATAATAATGACAAGTAGCACGCCTTGAATACCTGTTTTATGTAAAGGTATCACAATGATAAGAGTGATCCCTCTTGGGACTTGAGCCCACAGGTGATGGATATGATCTGAGTAATTAGGCCCATGACTATTATGGGCTTGTGCTAAAAGTGATCTTTCTATGTAGTATTAAAAAATACTAATAAATCTTGATCCATCACAAGGGATGAGAAAATATTTGTTGGGTACAAGAGAATGAGAGGGAGAGAGCACAAACAAAAGCAACTTTGGTTAAAGGGAGGATAGAGAGATGAGTGTTGGATTTGATAAAACAGGCATGAAGTTGTTTTACCTCAAATATAGTGTTGGAATTGTGGATAAAGAGATCATTATTTTTTAGGTTTTGAGAAGTGAGGGATGATGGTGGGAAATAGATAAGGGAATAAGATAGAGAGGAAGAGGACATAATTTCCTTATCCATTTTTAGTTCATATTTACATATTATTCTTGGACAAACTGGGCAGCATACAAAATGAAAAGAAATGGTGAATCAACGCAGCAGCAAAAAGTTTAGATGAAATAGCACATTTTTTATGTCGTGGTTCTAAATTTTGATATTTAATTAATGTCGTGATTCAAAAATGCAAAATTTGATTAAATGTTGTGTTTCTGAACAGTGAAATCAATTAAAATTTTATCACGATTTAGAACCGTGACATTTAATCAAATGTCTCATTTTAAATCACGATAAAATTTTAATTGATATGATACTATTATTTACATCAGGAACAATAGTGCCAGCATAATAATATAACATAAATATGTTATAAGAGAAACAAATCAGATTCTAGTCAATTAGACGTAATTTTAACTAAATTACATTACTCCAACCCTAATTGACAAAATTCATAGCAAATTCAATTAAATTCTCAAAATTTAACATAAAAGCAAACTTCACCAAAATTAAATATAATTCATGATATGAAATCTAATGGATATTTTCATAATTAATTGTATTAAATCAAACCCACATTCATAGAAAATTAAAATAATTCAAAGAAAATATCAAATTCATCAACTTATCATTAATCCTATACAACGTGTAATTTGTCATAATCTTACTGTATTCATGTTCTATTGCTTGAAATTGTCAAGCATAGTTAATTATATTATTAGCTGATTCTAACAATCCACCCAAAATCTCTAATTTAGCAACTTATCCAAAATTAAATGCAACACATAATTAATTTAATATTAATATAACTTATTTTCATATTCTACTACATCCTATCAACCCTAATTGATGATATTTTAAACTAATTTATCATTACTTCAACAAACCCTAAATTCTTCGTTCTTCTCATATCCACACAAAATCTGAGTTTTTTTTTCAATTTCATCCCTTAGAATTTGATTTTTATACCAACTACGATCCTTATTTTATTGATTGTTATTTGTTCTTCTCTTATCCTTTTCTTAATTGAAATTTTTTATTTATCAAATTTTATACATATTCTTTTAATTGCTATTTATTTTATATGAAATAATTTATAAAATTGATTTTTTAAAATTTTATCCTCTTTTGATTTTTTTTTATTTGTTAGATTTAGTCTCTATTCTTTTGATTGCTATTTGTTTTATTTGAAATAATTTATGCAATTGGATTTTTTTTCCAATTTCATCCTCCTTTAATTTTTTTATGTATGTCACATTTGGTCCTTGTTCTTTTAATAAACTTGAAAAAAAATAAAAAATTAAAAAGTTATTTTTCAGTTCATTTTCAATGACATAGCCAAATACCGAAAAGTGTTTTCCAACTTATTTTCCATGACACTACCAAACATCAAAAAATAATTTGATTTCTAAGAACTCATTTTCCATTACAACCACTTTTCAAAAGAAAACTACTTTCCAGCAAATAAACGGGGACTAACTGTTGAATTGATTTCGTCAAAGTTGTCCACAACAAGGCTTTGGCAATGGCTACGTTAAATGTCATTCGACTATTTAAGTGGGTCATGTTACGCCGTGTGCCTAGTCAAATTTTTTCAATGTAAAAAAAAAATGTCTAGGTGGTGATAACCTTAAGCAACTTGGGATAATTTGATTAACTCGCTACCCGAGATATGAGATCGGGATAACCATGTAAAAAGAAAAGAGGAATAAACCATAAATCTCAATGCTCAATAATCTAATGTCAAAGGATGACATTGAGGGAAAAAAACATCAAAGAAAAAAAAATCCAAGTCAATTCAGATTAACTTGACTAACCTACTACACGTGAAACAAGAGTGGGATAAGAAATTTAAATTAAAAAAAAAGACATAGAATAAAAGACCGAAGTTAAATCAATACAAAAATTTTGAAAAAGAAACATAAGTCTACCTGGGTTAACTTTACTAACTCAAACCTGAGATAACCTAATAGAAAGGAAAGTGGAAAAATCACAAAGCTGAAGAGCCTATAATTTAATGTCATAGGATAAAGGTAAAAAAAAAATCAATTTAAAAAAATATCAAGAAAAAAAATTCAAAGAAAAATCAATTTGTAAAAAAGAAACTAAAAAAAAAAAGATTGAACTTAAACGGGGCTAAAATTCAAAACCAATGACTCGAGTAATGAGACTAGGATTAACACATAGAAGGCAAACACGAAAAAATAATGAAGCAAAATTTCCAATCTTAAAATAAATTAAAAAAAAAACAAACAAACAAATAACAATCAAAATAATGAGAACCAAATCTAATACAAAAACTAAATGAAAGAAAATAATTATGGAACAAACTCAAAAACAAAATAAAATAACCAAATAATAAAGAAAATAGCAATCAAGAGAATGAAGACCAAGACTGTAAACAAAAATTAAATAAAATAAAATGTTAAAATTGAAAAAAAAAACAAAAACAAACAAAAAAACAACAATAAAAAAAAAAAAAGTCAACCACTACGAATTAAACGCACACTCCACTTTCATCGGCTGAACCACCATGAATTGAACACACGCTCCACATCCATCAATTATGCCTCCACCAGAGCTTTTGAGTGATTAGTGGTTCGCCTTTTTTTTTTCTCGTCAAACGTCATCACACATGTTACCCAAAAAACACGGGTAGCATTATTATACACACGCACCAATAACTTTTTTATTTTTATGAGATTTATTATTTATTAAAATACTAATTTGCCCCTCATGCAAATTGAAAATGAAAAAAAAATCATAATAAAAAGATATAAATACCCTGATAGCAAGTTTTGCATTTTTTTTTTTAAGTATTTTAATATTTTAGCTATTTTGATTAAAAAAAAAAACTGAAATCCTTGTTAGCCAAACAATTGTTTTTTATTCCAAAGGTAAATAGTAACTGCACTATACAACAACAATGTAAAAATGTGAGGAATTTAATTCATCTCATTGAATTTGAAAATACCAATTAAACTCAATGAAAAAATCATTTTACCTCTTAATCCACTCTTTTCTTGCTATAATTTGAACAAGAAAAATATCATTACACTATAATCCACAATATAGCAATGCCATGTGTCTTCCTATAGCAGAGCCCCTTTATTTATTTATTTATTTTTATTTTTTTTCCTGAGGCTTGCCTTTCTCGAGTTATTGGACTGCTAGCATACTAGCATATTCTTATTGAGATGAGGTAGTGGGAGGCACTACCCCACATCGACTACCAGCATACTAGTTGGCCCTTTTTTCTAGCCTTACCTCTCCAGTACAAATATTCTTTTTGAATTCAATTGTATGAGGGCTAATGCTTTGCCCTCAAGATCGCACAACGAGCTTCCAATGAAGAACAGATCACATGATATAGCATCAATACAAGAACTCTTAGGAAATCACCTACCAAACTACATATCCAGTAAATTTGATGAGGAAAATAGGACATTAAACAGATAGTAGTGATGATGTATTTATGGAGAGGGGCAGCCATTCCACTTTTAAACTCTTAACTCCAACACTGTACTACTTCTCAGAAGAAAATATCGGGTTCCTTATCTGGGAAACTTCACAATTTAACACATATATCACTGCAAGATTTTCTTAGTCATGGCAACCACGAGGCCAATGATCATCCATATCATTAACATTTAAATTTCGTCTGGTCCATATGCATGTCTGGGGCCAACCTTACTTGAAGAGTTCTGGATTCAGCCAGTCCCTGCAAATACAAATACAAATTGCTGATGTGATTTCTATGAATAAATAAGGTGCAAAGCAGTGCCTGATGCTAAACTTGTCTGCATGTATATGAAAACAGAAGACACCATTCACTCACACTCACACTCACACATGCATATGATGCTTACTTGGTAATGTCATCAAGGTGGTCATCAAAGTCTACCACATCCTCCCACTTCTTGGATGAAATATAATCCAATAGAACAGCATTTGCTGCTGGTTCCTTAGTTGTCAATTGGCAGCCTCCATCAGATCCAGCTAGCTTCCAGTTCTTGGATGCATCCCTTGTATAAAGCTAGTACAAGGGAACAAATGTATTTAGCCGCTTGACTGAAAATTCATTAAATGGGACCATCATACTAGTGTTCATCTATCAATTAGTAAGTGGTATGAATTAATGGTGGTGAGATGGCAGGGGGACGAGATTGTTTAATTTTTGCACACAGCAGTGAACTATAACAGAATAATCACAAAAGTAACTGTCAAGATGCTAACATAGGAGAAACCAAGAAATTAATGAAGTCTCGAAAGAAAAGTTCAAACAGATAACTACACCAAAAACATATCATGTTGCTGATATTATGAAAAAGACCTCAGATCAGTAAACACGTAGGCACGTAGCAAGTTGCATGTCTGTAAAAGGTAACTTGACAGATGATCACTGATATTCCAACATATCTATAAATCACGAGATATGGATAAACAATTAAATCTGGCATCTAAGTAGAGTTATAGTTATCATCAATAGAGCCATTAACTTCCTATCAGACTACAGAGCAGCAACAGAGAGATCACATGAGAGTTTAAAAGCTAGTTGAAGAGAAGTATGGATGCCCCCAGCACAAGGTAATGTCAAGCTTCATACAGATGCTACTATCTGCCCTGATGCTCAGAAAACAGGATTGGTATGCACAATTCGTGAGCACAAGGGAAATTCTTAAGCTACTCACAACCAGAAATAGGAGAGGCAATGCCAATTGCATTATGGAATCCATACAGTAACAAATGCAGATTACAGAAGCCTCCTGGTGGAAAATGATAGTGTAATAGTTGATGCACAAGGAACAACCATCAATTGAACTCACTCTATTGATAGAGTACATCGCGTGTTGCCTACCTCCTGAAACTTTTACAGGATTCTAATTGCAAATGGGAAGCCAATGGCGTGATTACAAACTAGTAAAATTAGACCCAAACGCAAACTGAGAGCTTCCTGTTCAAGTAATAGATAATGCAGGGTCATAGTAACATGAATTATTAAAATCAATGGATTCGTTAAAATCTCATAAATAAATCAATCTCTCCACATAGAACACCATGGCTCTTCCTTTTGTGATATCACTCCATCCCAGCACAGAATTCAATGCATGTGCATTATTCATCCATACAATGGAGACCCAAACAGACATGAAATTTTCACACAAATCAAGACAGGGCTGCACACCAGTTCCAAATACAAATGGAAACCCAAACTTAAAACACAAAATGAACTCACTCAATTCCGCCCAGATCCAACTGGAGAATAAATTGAGACCCAACTTGATTTGCTAGCAACAACATAATGGAGGCAGTGAATCAATATGGATTGATCCGATTTCAGACAAATTACACATCATACAATTCCTCGTAGGAAAAATACTAGAAACAATGGCCAAATACTAACATATCATGGACCCACGTTGTCCATAAACCATAACACAGAACGAATTCTCACACAGCACAACCCTCTCTTTTAAAAAAGAGATGGTGATGCCAAGTCAAGCAGCTCATGAATGTGTTAGACTAGCTTTAGCTCTCGGGATAAGCAACTGTTCTTAGAGACTATGCCTGGGGCTATCAACTCTAATGTAAATCATTTGAATTTGGAATGGAAGCCTGTGTTTCTATTCGAGATCAAGAGAGAGAGTTCTTGTGGAAAATTAAATTTATGCAAGATTATTCAGACATTGAAATTGGAGAGCAAAAAGCGCCAGACATCAAGTATAGCAGACTGGTAGGCTTACAGAAAACTTCATGTTGATTTGCATATCTTTCATTGTCACAATGTGCAACAGCATTTTTAGACACCCCTCAGTGCTCTTCAATTAGTCTTACAGCAACCATCAAAATCAAATATTTTTTGTTTCTCATAAAGACTAATAAATTATTTTTACAAATTGGAAAAAGGAAAAAGACTTTCATTTTTCCATGATAAAGCTTGGGGTTGGGAAACATCTAGAAGAAGTTATCCAAATTTTTCCACCCACTAAAAGCATAATGGAAAAGGCGCTTCTCCTTGTTCTTTTTTTATAATGACAATTGTATCCTACACACACACACCTCTTATCCCTGCCATATCAGTAACAACAACGAAAAATGCCAGATTTGCACCCCCTTTTTTTCCCTCCCAAGCAGCCCAAATCAGTAGATAAAACACCATGAAAAACAACATAAATTGGATTGATTCATTCTCTGTGGAATAAATCATAGGCATGCCATTGACCCCAGGCAAACTGGTCATAAACTATAGTCCAATCTGTGGATATATCAAAAGCAGTGATTGTGACGCCACTCAGAAAAGGTTATAGAAGGATAATGTAATATTTATCTTCTTAGTCACTGCATAGGCAACCAAAGGCTCTTTTATGATGGCACCAACACTTGCTAAATGTTCCCAGCAAACATTAGATGTTTCAGTTCATAAATGTCTTCCAAATAATACAACCGGGATAAGACAAAGCTACTAACCTGCATAACAGGGAGCCGATCTTTCCCCTTTGGCAAAGCTTCAAGCTTTTTGTTATCTAACTAAAGAGAAATTAAAAAAAAAAAACAAAAGGGTTCAAAATGAAAGCCAGCAAGAAACAACAAACAAGAGTAACATCATCTACAACAGAAAGAATACATACCAAAAGAATGGCAGCTTGGGGAAAGTAGCGATAGATGTGATCGCCAATATTCTTTGCAACATTACCAAGCTCCACATCATCAGACCTCTCATTTGCATGAAAGTAACCCACTATACCCAAATCTCGAGCGCCATAATACTCCTCTATCTATTCACAAACAATTCAAGAAAACCATTTAAAAAAAAAAAAACCCATCAGTCTCATCTCGTAACAAGTATAAATCAATCCCAGAACTTTTCAAATTATAACTAACAAGTATATATTAAATTGAATTAACAAAGGATCTTACTTTTATTTATCAAAAGTGAAAAAGAAAATCTTGAGAGCTAGTTGTTTACCATGATGAGAGAGATCTCGAGAGGAGGCAGGAGACCTAGGTGGTTGTGGAACAGAGGAACAGAGTCGATGATCTGGACACCATCGTCACAGGAACTGCCAACGAAAACCCCGTTGACGGCGGAAGTTTTGTGCTTGAGAGAGTGGAGTACTAGTTTTATGTAGGCATTTTGTGAAATCTCGTATCTCAATTCACCACCACCACCACCCATCGTGTTTTTTACTTTTCAATTCGAGAAAATTGCCTCGTCTCTTGGCTTCCTCTGTCTGTCTATCGCTCTCTCTTCCTTTATCAAAATCAAATCGAAAGAGTGTGCATCAGTGTGCATTATAGTACCAGTTTAATCCCTCAATAAATTATCATTATCCAATAGATCTTTGTATCCTTCGGTTCATCGGAAACGAAGTTAAAAGTGACGTGAGTTGCACATGATATATTTTGATTTCATAAATCTGATACGTTAAATACCTCGATTTATCCTCGTATTCAAGAGTTGTCTCTCATAAATCCTTTCGTATTTATGAGATATTATATTATATTATATTATATTATAACTTATTTGGTTCACGAGCTTTTCCTTCTTCTTTTTTTTCAAAAAATGCATTTGATTTTAATTAAGAAAAACTAAGTTAGATAGTAAAGTTAAATTTTAAGATATAATTTACTATTATTAAAATATTTTATTTTTGACCATTAAATCTTTTAACTTAGTATTGGGATAACATGGTCTTTTCACCATGACATAAATGTTTTTTTGTTGAATGTATAGTGTTATATTAATAATTTTATTTTTAAACGCACATTCAAATTATTTATTTAGCTCTTAAATAAAATAATCAATTGCCTTCTACTCGAGTATTTGTGTATCTTTATATTTTTATAAAATAGTGGAATTACTTTGAAACCCTTAAAAATAAAACCAATTAAACTCATCCAATGACTTTTTTGTTATTTTATTTTATTTTTATTGTAAATTTTAAAGATACTCAGAGGCATTGTTGTAAATTATATTTATTGAATATAATTAAAAAAGTGTGTGGGTGGCCACCAAACACCGCCTTCTGGGCACTGTTTGAAATATCTCGGCGTCCCCGACTTGATAAGGCAACACATGTGCCTCCATTCATGGCGGTTAGACCCTAGCATACATATCTTTTTTTCTTTTCTTCTCTCTCTCTCCACCTAGATTTTTGCGCCAACCTTTTAAAAATTCAAGAACAACCCTTTAATTTGTTGGTTCTTGAGATTTGATCCCTTTTTATTATGATTTTTTTAATCTTGGATAATCTATAAAATTGGTATACCTTTTATAATTTTACCCCTCTCGAATTTTTTTATTTTTCAAATTTCATCATTATTTTTTTATTGCTATTTTTTTTAGTCATTTTTTAAATTGATTTTATTTTGTGATTTCCCCCTCTTTTACTTTTTTTTTTCTTATCAAATTTAATCATTATTCTTTTTATTACTAATTTTTTGGGATTGAAAAGTTTTTATTTGGGATCATTTTTTAAATTAATTTTGTTTTGTGATTTCACCCTTTATTTTTTCCTATCAAATTTAATGCATGTTCTTTTAATTGCCAATTTTTTTGCTTTGACAAGTTTTTAAAAGTGATTTTTTTAAATTGACTCATAATAAACTTCTTGATTGGACCCGGATACAAGGTTTCATGGGTTGAAAGTTTTTAAAATTTGACCAGGTTTAAAATGTTTTCTCGGGTTTGTTTGGTTCTTACAGATATTTTTTAATTTCACCACCTATGATTATTTTAATCTTTAAAATTTGGTTCTTATTCTTTTAATTGATGATTATTTTATTTGGGATTATTTTTTATTTTTTTTCATTAAATTGCATCCCTCTTGGGTTTTTTCTATCAAAATTTTTTTTCATTTTTATTGTTGCTTTTGCAGGGTTTTTTATTAATAAGTTTTTACTGATATCATCCTTCAAAAATAAATTGGTTGGAATTAGGCTTCTTAATTGAATTTAAGTCAAAGATTTCATGAGATACGACTTTTAGATATTAGACCAAGTTTAAGAGGTTTGTCAGGCTTGCTTTGTTTTTTTCCCCTTTTCTAAACTGATATTTTCTTCTTTTTCTATCCTTTTTTTTAGTTTTATTTTATTATTTTTTTCAGTTTGATTCTATTATGTTAGCTCTTTATAATTTTTTACTATTTCACCCCTACTATTTTTTAATCTATAAATAATCTATTATATTACAAATGATTTTTAATTTTACCCCCTATGATTTTTTAATCTTACTTGGATCAATTTAAATTATTTTTTTAAAATTTCATCCCCATTGGGTTTTTTTAAAAAAAAATTATCCCTATTTTTTTTCTTTTGCAAGTTTTTTTATTAATATTTTTTCATTGATTTTATCCTTCAAAAATAAATTTATTGAGAGTTAAGTATCTTGATTAAACTCAGATACAAGATCTCACAAGTTGCGGGTTTTAGATATTAGATCAAGTTTAAGAGGTTCTCACAGGTTTGTTTTGTTTCTCTTCTTTTTTTTTCTTTTTTTTTTTTTTGAGCTTATGTTATCTTATTTTTTTTATCCTTTATTTTTTTGGTTTAGTTTTTTTTTTTTTTGTTCTATTAGCTTAGCTCTCTATGATTATTTTTTTCAATTTCAACCCCTATCATTTTTTTAATCTATCAGATTACAAATGTTTTGTAGTTTCACCCACTATGATTTTTTTAATTTTTAAAATTTGATACTTATTTTTTTAATTACTATTTAGTTTGTTTGGGATCATTCCCCTTTTTTTTTAGACTTCATCCTCTTTAGGCATTTTTCTCTCAAATTTTATATTCATTCTTTTTGTTGTTTTTTTATTAATATTTTTTCAACAATTCCATCTTTCAAAATCAAATTGGATGACATTTAAGTTTATTAATTGAACTCGAGTACATGATTTAATGAGTTGCGAGTTTTTAGATTAGACTAGGTTTAGAAGGTTTGCATAGGTTTTCTTAGTTTTTTTGCCTTTTTTTTTAGCTCATGTTTTTGCTTCTTTTTTTTTTTGCGGTTTTCCATCAATCAAGTTAGCATTGAATTGTTTGATAATCCAAATAGGCTCATGTGTGATTCTTCTTATCTTTTTTTTCGTTGTTTTTTTTGTATAAATTTATTTATTGTTGTTGTTGTTTTATACTATTTAAATTACCACTTGAACCAATGACTCGGGGTTTGAATTATTGTTAGCATAACACCTTTTTTACATAAAAGCAAAATTAGCACGTTCCACGGCGAAGTGCGAGCAACATATCTAGTTGGATACTAAAGTTATTGGGACTAACTCTTAGACTTTTAGAACTAGAAACTCAATTTCTTCAAACGTGATCCCGATGCACCATGAACTTGACCTAAAGCCAACTCTTTAGCATCTTGTACTTAGTCCTGGCTCAATACTTGATCCTAATCTCTCTTTGAACCATATGATCCTATCTCAAACCTTAGTGCCACAAACTTATTACTAGTCTAAACACTGACACTAGTCTATTTGGCAATACGGCGTGTGGACACGCTTTTGAGAAAATTCAAAAAACAATTTTTTTAAATTATTTTTATATGTTTTTGAATCGTTTTGATGTGCTGATGTAAAAAATAAATTTTAAAAATAAAAAAACATTATTTTAATGCATTTCTAAGCGAAAAGCACTTTGAAAAGCAATTGCTACCACAATATTAAACACGCTTTTATCCTGAATTTTAAAGGTCTCAATTCCACTCCTCGGTGCATTTCTAATCACGGGCATCCTAGACTAGGTCTTAACTTGAACTTAATGCATCCCTAACCTTAAACAATGGCCCAACTTGAACCAAAAGCACCTTAGACCCCTAATTGCCTTGGACCAAATCCTAACCTGAACCTCGATCATCTCGAACCTAGTCCTAGACCAACTCTTAAACTCCTTGGACTAGGTCCGAGTTTAAACCCTAATTATTACAAACCTGGTCC
>Ga0307509_10009906_pt1 | contig 11781 bp, 8 predicted proteins | sample 10_EM_MG_FD_202245 | JGI IMG/M metagenome (GOLD analysis project Ga0307509, IMG submission 202245) | Populus trichocarpa ectomycorrhiza microbial communities from riparian zone in the Pacific Northwest, United States - 10_EM | ecosystem: Host-associated > Plants > Roots > Unclassified | place... | reverse complement strand
TGTATTTAAGCCATACATATACCAAAACAAAATTTGATTCCCATGAATCATTTCTATTTCTATACATACTAAAACAACATACTTCGTATTCGTCAATTGTGTCTTGATTATTAATTGAAGCTCAATAAAAATGATGGCATGGTATAGTATAATCGGGTGTGATTATTAACAAATTTTATATTTTCTCGTATTTTTCCTCGATCTCTTTTTTTTTTTTAAAAAAAAAACTAGACGTATTTTATTTTTTCTCAAAAAAACTTCCCCTTTTCAAACGAAGAAAAAAAAGACAAATGAAAAAAAAAAAACTATTAAATCGCCACATTTGCTATGTGCATGCACAAGAAGGACCCCGCACCGGTATCCTTGCGCGTAGAAACAAAGCTATATATATATATATATATTGAAAAAAAAACGGAGTGTTTTACTGTATTCACAAACACATGTTGATTTTGATTGATTTAGTAAAATTACTATTTTGTTCTTCTCATAAAAAAAAATATTAGACTAGCTGTTGAGGATAGAATGATATTTTCACTTAATTCTGGTCATTGCTTAGGAGCATATATGTCTTTTTCACTTTTTTTTCCTAATTAAACTACTTTATTATCTTTAAAAGCAAATTTTAATTAATTAGGATTCAGGGTGATTCTGAATTTTTATTTTTTCAAGGCACAATAAAATTACTAGATTATTTTTAAAAGTTTTTTAAAAAATTTTACTTGTATCCAAGGGTTTTTTTGTATTTTTATCATGTTTTTTCTGTTATAATTAGATCGACTTGGAAGCAATTTGTTATTTTAATAAATATAAATTTTATTAAAAAAAATGGTTAGCATTGCAGGCGTCATGTGCATTGCATATATGGGTTGTTGTCGTACTCTTTGGGCGGCATAGCCTGACGGCCAAATATCAGCTTTCAAGACAGTGTTGGAATCGTCTTATCGACCCTTTCATCCCTAGATGACACTTGTGCTTAACAGAAATCTAGTTTGGCGTTGACGGCCATTCCCCCCCTCTCTCCTCCTTGATTTTTATATATGGCCCTCCAAGTTTTCAAAGCAAGCCTTCAATTTGTTTTTTTTTTTTAGGTTTTGTCTCTATTCTTTTGATTATTATTTGTTTTATTTGAAATGATTTATTGAATGAGTTTTTGTTTTTAATTTCATTATCCTTTGATTTTTTCATATGTCATATATGGTCCTTATTTTTTATTGCTATTTGTTTTATTTGATATAATTTTTTAAATTGAACTTATTTTACGATCTCATCCTCCTTTAATGTTTTTTTTTTCTTGTTGGATTTGATCCTCGTTTTTTTTTAAACTTTGATAATTTTTTTAAATTGATATCTTTTTTTGTTTCATCCTTCAATATTAAATTGGTTGAGAATTGAGTTTTTTAATTAAGTCCAGGTTTAGGATTTCACAGGTTACGAGTTTTGGAGATTAATCCAATTTAGAAGATTCATCTAATTTTGCTTGTTTTTTTTAAAGTTTGTGTTTTTTTAGTTTTATCCTTCAATATTTATTTAATTATAAATTAAGCTATGTTATTTTTTCATTTGCTTTCTATATAATCTTTTACTAATTTTAAAAATAACCCGACTATCTCGAGTCATTTTATTTGTTGTTTTACGTTAAATTTAGTCGTTTTAAAAGAAAATTTTTCTTTGAATAAGATTAAATATAAAAATGAGATGTTCATTTTAGAATATTTTATTTGATTTAATTTCTAGATCATTATTATGATAGCACTGGCAATGAATTGAATCGAAAAGGTTTTAAAATTTATCTTTTAAACTAGATTTAATAATACTATTAAATAATTCTTTATAACCTAAATATTTTTTTTATTACTTTCAAATTTTCTTACTCGACCCGCAGCTTTGCATATTATAAAAATAGCTTCATGAGTAATTTACAAAGTTAACTTCAGTATGGGGTATAGGTATAGAGCCCAGTCTAGAAAATACAAATAACAAAAATTTAACAAAATATTAAGGAAGGAGGTGGTTTTATTATACCATAATCATATAATATTATTTGTTTGAATAATATTTTTTTAATTTCATTTTTTCCTTGATTTATATGTATTTTTTTTAATTTTATTTTTTAATATTAGGTGTATTGGATATTAAACTTCATAATTTTTTCAATTTACTTTTTATAAGATTATCTTAAATTCATGATTTAGATTGCAGATTTAACATATTAATTTAACTTTTTTTTTCTTTTCTATTTGATTTTTTTTTATCTTTTTAATTCTATCCTTCATCATTTGGGTTAACATAGAATTAGACTTTATAATTTTTTTTGATATGCTTTTTATGAAGTTAACCTTGATCGACTCAAAATTTTTTTATACATTTTTTTAATTGATTTTTTCTTTCTAATTTTATTTTTCAACACTAAGTTGATTGGCAATTGAATTTCATAATTTGTTTTGAATTGCTTTCCATTAGGTTATCCTGATTTCACGACCCGAGTTGCGAGTTTGACGAGTTAATCCAGACTGACTTGAGTTATTTTTTTGTATCTTTTTTTTTTCAATCTCATTATTCAACATTGAATTTAATGGAAATTGAGCTTCATAAACAATAACCCAAATTGATTCAAATCGATCAAATATATTGTTGTCTTAATATTTATTAAAAAAATCTCCCCTTAAATATTTATTTAGAATCACATTATATTTTTATAATTTTTTTTATTAATATGAGTGTTCGAGCCAGTTTGTACATACCTCAACTAGTTTTATGGATTCTGAAGTTAATAACTATGTAAATCTTTATTAATTATAATGTTTATAAAAATCAAACTGATAAATTTTTAAAAAATAAATTTAAAATTTAATGAATTAAACTACGTACGATGTTTTACCTTTTCTTTAAACATGTTAATATCATCCAGTCACGTCGAAATCAATTCAATACCAAGGTTTATGTAATTTTTTTTTAAAATTAATCCTACAGTGTAATAACGCGGGCAATTATATAGTATAAACCTAAACCCAAATCCAACCTTTTCCGCAGTGGCAGAGAAAACATGAAGGTCAAAATGCCTTTTCCGTAACACTTCCCTGCAAGAATCGAAGCAGCCACCCATCAAACAGCTGAAATAGCACAGGGGAGGGAGAAACAAAGCTATCTCTTCTGTAGAAGGAGGTAGAGCAATCAAAAGAGAAACACGGACACACGGGCATAACGCTATTTTCCCACGCGTAGAAGCAACGCCATTTCCTTCGTGGAAATAGCAACGGACGGAGAAAGACAAGCAAATATATCTAACGTCGGGCGTGGAGTGAATTCTACGCGCATAAGCGAGCAGGTGGGATAAGACACGAGTAGAAGGCGTGCAGTGTCCAAAACGCCGCGTTTAAAATACGCGGAAACATTTATAAAGGCCCAAACAGCTAATATCGAACATTTTCTGATTCCAAGATTCATCTCATCCATGGAGATTTCTCAAGTTGAGGTTTTAGAAATTAAAGATCGCAGAGTTGAAGGTCTAGGCATTCTTCAAGTCCTCCCCGATGAACTCATCTGCTCTATTTTAGACAATCTAACTCCTCGCGATGTCGCTCGCTTCGCTTGTGTTAGCAGGTTCGCGCATATATATATATATATATATATACAGCTCTATCGTCTAATTTTAAATTATATTTTCTTAAATTTCTGTTTTGATTAATTTTTCTTACGTTTCTGCTATTAAATTGTGAGAATTGGATCTCTTTGATTTTTTTTATTGATTATTTATGGTTGATACACATGCGCAGTGTGATGTACATTTTATGCAACGAAGAACCACTGTGGATGAGCCTGTGCCTTAACAGGGTAAACGGTCCGCTTCAGTATAAAGGCTCCTGGAAGAAAACTGCATTGGATGTGTAAGTCTAAGCATTTCACATTTGCAAGAATGATTTTTACTTTTATTTTTATTTAGAATTTGAAACAAGAATGATTGAATTCGTAGCGTTATCGTTGTCTGATTGTTTTTGGTTTTCAGAGAGAATGTTCCGGAAGAATATCAAGAACGTTGTGGAAAACCACTTCATTTTAATGGTAAAGTTGTGATGATGATGGCGTGGTTTCTTGAATTTTATAGTGATGACTTTTAGTTTTAGGGCTCTTATTTAGCTCAAGTATAATTTTTATGCTTGTTTGCAGGGTTCAGCTCTTTGTTTTTGTATAAAAGATTATACAGGTGCCACACCACGTTGAGTGGTTTTAATTTTGATGATGGAAATGTGGAAAGAAGGGGAGACTTGTCTTTGGAAGAATTTTCTCAAGAGTATGATGGGAGGAAACCGGTATGGTGAAATATTTGATTTTTGGATTCAGTGTGTTACTTTGAATGGATATAGTGAGGATTATGTACTCTGGTAAACATAAGAAGTCCGTGGTGACTTTTACAGCAATATTCTTTCATCTTCACACTGGCTCCTGTGCTGCCAAAAGTTGCTATTATGAACTCCAAATTATTGTTACTATCTATACTACAGTTATACAGCTTAACTATGAAATCACTACAATGTGCATAAATCATCAGCATTTACCAGCTACGGATAATGCTGCATTTTCATTCTTTTAACTTTCATCATACCGAGGCTAATATGACTAGAAATACATGTGCTGGATGCTGCAACATGACTTCTGGTGTTGTCACCAATAGGGCAATTATGCTCTGGCACCGCTATCAATGACCCTTTTCCTTGTTTCTGGCCATTTGTATTCTGAAACTGGTTTACTGTGGTTACAAGACATGCTAGCTAGTGTTTCAAGAAGTGCCTAAACGGCTGTCCTTTTATCCTTAAATAAGAGTGATGAAAATATAGTAAAAACCTCCACTGTCATAGATGTTTATTTATTCAACCATTCTTTTACTTTTTCTGAGTTGGCTATTGTCGATAATCACAGTGGTGTTTTTCTCCCTGGGATTTGTTGCCAACTTATGTAAGAAGTTTGGTGTGTAAAAAACTGGAAAAACTTGCTACTTGTTTGTCTATGGCAGATGTTCTTTGATTAATTTTCAAACCTTTTTGGTTCTTATATAAATAATATCTTTTAATTTTTTTTCTTTCCTGGGGCATTGCCCAACTATTTACCAGGTTTTGCTTGCTGGATTGGCTGATACTTGGCCAGCACGGAATACATGGACAATTGACCAGCTATCTCTGAAATACGGAGATATAGCTTTTAGGATTTCTCAGAGGAGCTGTAAGAAAATCTCAATGAAAATAAAAGATTATGTATCGTACATGTATCTTCAACATGATGAGGATCCCCTATATATTTTTGATGACAAGGTACAGCTGTGGCAGAAATATTTCTTTTCCCTTTTTTTATCCCTTAAAAGGATGAATATGTTAACATCATTTGACTCCCTATTCATTTCAGTTTGGGGAAACTGCACCCAGCTTGTTGAAGGATTACAGTGTTCCTCATCTGTTTCAAGAAGACCTGTTTGAGGTCTTAGATGGAGAACAACGACCACCATTTAGATGGCTTATTATGGGCCCCGAGAGATCTGGTGCCTCTTGGCATGTTGATCCATCTCTCACCAGTGCTTGGAATACTCTTCTATGTGGCCGTAAAAGGTAGATTTCAGATTTCATGTTGGAGTTGTTTCTTTTTCAACTGCTCCGATCAATCGAATGTGATGATTTTAAGTGCATTGCATTCTTGGGGAGGTTATGCATTTTAACTAATCATTTTATGCCTTAAATGCAAGGGTAATATTACTTGAGTACAGTGTAGGTGTTTGAAAAAGCTCAATTCTGGGACCTATTTCACCAAGTGTTTTTTGAACACGTATCTCATTCATCAATTGTGGTGCATAAATTTCTTCTATTCTATATCACTTTCTTATGGTTGAAATAACTGATATATCCAAATCATTTTGGACAGGTGGGCCTTGTATCCTCCTGGAAGGGTACCTTTAGGTGTCACTGTGCATGTAAATGAAGACGATGGTGATGTCAATATTGACACACCATCATCATTGCAGGTATTTGTTGCAGCTATCCCTGTCCTTTATAGCTCATCTTGTATTTTTCTCAAGCACTTCTCAGATTGCACCTACTGGTTCTTTTTTTCTGATTGTATAGTGGTGGTTAGATTTTTATCCACTTCTCCCTGACGAAGACAAGCCGATTGAGTGTACCCAACTACCGGGGGAGACAATTTTTGTTCCAAGTGGATGGTGGCACTGCGTCCTGAATCTTGAGCCAACTGTTGCTGTTACACAAAATTTTGTGAACTCCAAAAACTTTGAATATGTATGTTTAGATATGGCACCTGGTTATCGTCATAAAGGAGTTTGCCGAGTTGGATTGTTGGCTCTTGATGATAGCAGTCTTGAGGATGTCAAAATGAATATGGATTATGATAAAGATGATCTGAGTTACGCAGACCTGACAAGGAAAGAGAAGAGGATCAGAGTTCAAGAACCTATTGAAGATCCCGAATATAAAACAACTGCTAATGGTGCCTCGAAAAGTTACAATTTGTGGAAACAAGGTTTTTCTTATGACATAAAGTTCTTAGCAATGTATTTGGATAAAGATAGAAACCACTACAGTTCTCCATGGAGCTCAGGCAACAGCATTGGACCACGAGAAATGAGAGAGTGGCTGTCAAAGCTTTGGCTTGGCAGGCCAGGACTGAGAGAGCTTGTATGGAAGGTACTATCATTCTTTTAGCTGTTTTCCTCTTTCCTTTTCTTTTCTTCTCTTCTCCAGACAAATAGTTTTATCTATGACATGAAGAAGTAATTTTCTATAGGCAAGGACTGAAATGGTAATTAAAATAAAATCTAAATTTCCATTTTATGGGCCACATGATCGTAAAAACAGTAGTGGTATCTTTCACGTGTTCCATTTCTCCCTGGGAATTTAACAATTGCATTGGAAAGGGTGAACATGAAGTCTTGCTCGCATAATCTATTCCATCATATTGAGCAATCATATGCAAACTGAGGATCCCAGGCGCTAATGAATGCTGGGGGCCAACTTAAGATGTGTGAAGTCAATAAATAGTTCAAAAAAGATCAAATCTCAAGTCAAATGTATAATCGGTTGCTCCAATCAATAATTAACGGGTTAAATCATAAAAAAAATAGTAATTTGTTTGACACTCATTATTTATTCTTTTCTTGACAATCTAGTGTAGTTGTTTAGCTAGATTCTTCTGTGGTCCTTGCTTCATGGCTTTTGTTGAGGAGCCACTTTGTTTCCATTGCTTTACTATTTCTTTTCTGCTCTATATTGTCCTAGGGAGCATGTCTTGCGATACAAGCAGATAAGTGGTTAGATTGTCTTCAAGAAATTTGTGCCTTCCACAATTTGCCTTCTCCAACCGCTGATGAGAAGCTTCCTGTTGGCACGGGTAGCAATCCTGTAAGTGACAAGGCTTTTATTTCTGAAATAATATTTCTTTTATCTTTTCTTCCCCTGCACATTTTTTTTTTTAAGTTAAGCTTACAACCTTGTTTTTCCTGTGTTTTTGTTGAAATGCTGAAAGTGACATTTGAGAAGTAAATGCAAGGGGCTCTTGATGTGTTATTTAATATAAAATCCAGATGATCATGGATCCTCTAATGAATCAGTATAGCAGCAGCAGCAGCAGGGATTGTTATATCATTTAATGGAGTGACAAAGATTAGGACACTTGCAATCTTGCGCATCCACTAGACAAAATAGACCTAGCTAGGGATGGTGTCACACACCATTAAGATTATTGCATTATATTTTTTTCACTCAACTGACAGAATTAATTTCTTATTGCTTATGTGATGAATTGGTTGAATTTGTTTGTACAAGTCATCTCAGAACTGAAAATCTACTGTATATGTGCGCAAAAGCAGATTCTATGATTATAATGCTTAGAAGAGCTGAGATAACCCTGGTGAAAGGGTTAAGAAAATACAGCTTCTGAATGAACATCATTAGCTAATGATCTCTGTGCTTGTACTAAGTGCTTTGTTAAATTGTGATGGACGTACAAAATCATTATCATATCTAGTAAAGTGAAAGTTGTTTTTATAATGTAGCTGTCAGTAACTGTTATACCATATCAGGTTTATCTCCTAGCTGACTGTGCAATTAAAATCTTAGTTGAAGGAGGGCTGGAAGCTACAATGTATGCTTTAGGCACTGAGGTATAATTCAATTTTTACTCCTTGTCTACTACCCTCTGTGGATCCATCTTCTAATTTGCATTGCATCTTTGCAGCTTGAGTTCTATAGTCTGCTGTCCAAAGTCAACTCCCCTCTGAAAAATCATGTTCCTGATGTTTTGGCAAGTGGAATTCTTTATCTTGACAATGGAGCTCTCAAAATTGTGCCTTGGGATGGCAAAGGAGTGCCTATTGTGATTGGTAACTGCAATCTGGTTCCAGAAAATTGGAAAGAAGATGATTTCCTTTTTGGTGTTTGGGGAAAAAAACAATTTGAATGTAGAAAAGCTGGGATGCCAATGAATGAGCCAATAAATTCATCTGGATGCACAAGCATATGGCCATTTATCATAACAAGGAGATGCAAAGGAAAGATATTTGCTCAATTGTAAGTTATCTTAACTTTAGTAGTTTCCTCTTTTGGTCCTAATGTCATGCAACTTACAGAAGTTCAGAATCATCTTCGATGTGTTCTCATTGCTATCAATGTATATTGTCCTAATGGCAGAAGAGATATGTTGTCATGTGAAGAGGTGCTAAACTTGACTTCCTTTTTGGGAGAGCAGCTGCGCAACCTTCATCTCTTACCCTGTCCATCTTTAAAGAAATCAACTTTCTCAGATATCAAACTAAAAGTGAAGTTGCCCTTTGCTGATGGTTATATGGATGATATTCCCACACCTGAAATTCCTGAAGAATGGAATATCTTCATCAGAACTCTATGCAGGAGAAAGATGAATGTCACAAACTGTTTGGAAAATTGGTAGACCTCAAATTTCTAGTTATTATAGTTGAATCATGAACATATGTAACTGCGTGACAGATTTTCCTTGATACCCTTCTGAGATGGACATTTTCATTTTATAGGGGGGATCCCATTCCTAGAACACTGATAGAAAAAGTCGATGATTACATCCCAGATGATCTTACAAAGCTGTTGAATACTTTCCAGGTTCCTCCTGATCCTGCTATATATTTCTTTTTGGCTCATGTTACTGCTATCCATGTTGCTTATATTCAATGGTAATCCTCTTTCGTCTTATGCATAACTAGTCTGATGATTTATGTGATCTTACTATTTGATTTTAGGCTGAAAATGGCACAAACAAAATCTGTAAGCCTTGCTCCTGGATACACTCTGATATTATGGATGACAATGTTCACATGGAACCATATTGGATTAGCTCGTGCTCTAGGGGCAATGCTTCAGATGCTTGTCTGGCAGACAATGATTGCGCTGCTGGCAATGATCATGGTGTTGATAAATCATGGTGTCCTAGCCACATTCTTGATTTCAGTAATCTTTCTATTGGTTAGTGCCTTTTCATATATGTAGGTTCTTTCATTGTTCAATGTTGTTAACACTAGTACAGTTTCTGTTTTATATATAAAGCACAATGCCAAATTTAATAGTTTCACACTGAACTTTGTGTCTTCAAAAATTGGAACCAAAATATTAATTAGTGCGCAATGGAAGTCGTCCCAAACCATTTTGCATTCATCCTTTTCTTTTCAGTAATAAATGCCACATGCCAATCAGACTCTGAGGATTTGCACTTCAAAGCATTAAATATCGAGAGTACTTAGGCCTGGTGTCCTTTTGCACTCCATGTGTTAAAGGTTATCTTTATTGATTAAAAGAACCAAAACGTTGACTTCACTTTAAAAATAGGACATTTTCTCATCAAAATGATTGTTTCTTTTACAGGTGACCGCATTTATGATGTGATACCGATATACTTGGATATCTTTAGAGGTGATTCCAGTCTCTTTAAGCAATTCTTAGAGAGCTATAGACTACCTTTTTTGACAAGAAACCAGGAGGAAGTAATTGATCGTGGTGATAAATTTGAAAGACTGTCATACCATGCCATGTAAGTAAATGGTTTCTATTTATTCTTACCTCTTTCACACACTGCATGTCCCGCAACTTGTTATAAAAAATCGTAAGTTGATGTTAGAATATCATTTTGAGATGTTAACCTCATCTGTTCCATTATATACCATTTGGATGAGTGATTACTAGGTGTAGAGAAATGTCTAGAAACAAGATATACATGTGTAAGCATACTATGACATGTCAAGAGAGAATTATTTTGAATTGATGGAAGAAAGTAAGTCCCGTATTATGTCTTGTCAGCAGCAAAAGAAGTTTGTGAAGACTGAGTATGAAATCAGTTTATTGACTTGATTCAATATAGTCTTTACAAGTTTCCTATTTAAAGGAAAATACAAGTCAAGAAATCAGTAACCAAATCAAATCATATATTCTAATTAGGAGTGACCCCTGATTTATAAAAGTTGATTAATACCAAATCTATTTTCTAATTTATAGGCAACCTAGTATATAATCTTCTATTTTACAACACCCCCTCAAGCTGACTTGAAGATATCTTCTGTTACTAGTTTGCCAATCAAGTAGTCAAATTGTTTCTTGTGAAGTCTCTTTGTAAGTACATTAGCAACTTGCTCGGTGGTTGGAACATATGGAATGCAAATCATTCCACTATCAATCTTTTCTTTAATAAAGTGTCTATCAACTTTTACGTGCTTTGTTCTATCATGAAGAACTAGATTATGAGCAATCGAGATACCTGCTTTATTGTCACAATATATCTTTATGGGCAAGGAGTTAAGAATCTTCAAGCTTTTTGATCCACACAAACTCAGCTTCTTCACTACTCTTTTCCACAACACTTTGTTTTTTGCTTCGCCAAGTAACTAAATTCCCTCCAACATAGGTACAATAACTAGAAATTGATCTTTTATCAGTTATACTTCTAGCCTAACCTGATTGGTGTAGACTTCAACCTGTAAATGTCCATGTTTCTTAAACAACAGATCTCTTCCAAGAGTCCTTTCAAGTACCTCAAGATTCTATTAACAACATCAAAGTGTTTTGTGCCAGGTGAACGCATGAATTAACCGATCATACTTAATGCAAAGGCTATATTTGGGTGTGTATGGCCAAATAAATTAATTGCCCATGAGTCTTTGGTATTGCTCTCAATTCACCACTTCATTTTTATCAGGTTGAAGCTTCAAGCTGGCTTGAATTGGTGTTTCAGCTGCTTTGTATCCCACTAACCCTATTTCACCAAGTAAATATTTTTGTTGAGCGACATATATACCTTCCTTGGATCTGGCAAGTCCTATTCCCAGGAAATACTTCAAAGCACCCAAATTTATGATCTCAAAATCATCAACAAGTTTCTTTGTTAAGTTATTTCAGCTTGACATTGTCATCACCTATCAAGATTATGTCATCTACGTAAACATTTAAGATAGCAATTTTACCTTATCTTAAATGTTTATAAAACATGGTATGATCTGTTTGACTTTGATGGTAACCATGACATCTTATAGCCTTTCCAAAGTGTTCAAACCATGCTCTAGGAGACTGTTTAAGGTCATATAAAGACTTTTTTAGTTTGCAGGCTTTATGTTTGTCAGTTCCCTCTTGAAACCTAAGTGTTATGCTCATGAAGACTTTCTCTTCCAAGTCTCCATTTAGAAAAGCATTTTTAACATCCAATTGAGATAAGGGCCAATTAAAATTCATTGCTAAAGATAATAACATCCGAATTGAGTTTATTTTGGTTATTGGA
>Ga0307509_10009904_pt1 | contig 11784 bp, 5 predicted proteins | sample 10_EM_MG_FD_202245 | JGI IMG/M metagenome (GOLD analysis project Ga0307509, IMG submission 202245) | Populus trichocarpa ectomycorrhiza microbial communities from riparian zone in the Pacific Northwest, United States - 10_EM | ecosystem: Host-associated > Plants > Roots > Unclassified | place... | reverse complement strand
GGGTGTAGCATCGCTCCCCTAGGCATAAGCCATCAAGGGGGAGGAGAGGGGGTGGTGGTGGAATCCCACGATGATTTCCCTGGTGTTGAGATTTCAATCGCCGGAGGTGTAGGGGAGATGGTTCGTGCTCTAACTACTGTGACCGAGTCTCCTACTTATAGACTCTTCACGCCAACAACCCTAACCCTGGTGACTCATAACTAGAGTCACGCGGTCCTATGACTCATAATGAGTCATGTCCGAAATCCATTAGATGACTTGTATGAGTCACTGCGCAACATGCCTTAAACCAATCGCAAATCATAAAACATGTCAGGTGTGCGAAGCCCGTCACCTGCGTGGAACTCGTGACTCATAATGTGAGTCACGCGCGAAAGTCATTACATCATTATGACTCACAATCGTGAGTCATAGGAACATCAACCAATCATAACATAACGATGACACGCAAGTGCGAGTCATGTGAAAACTTATGACTAATAACTATTAGTCATGTGAAATCTGCCTTGCTTAGTCACGATTTGTGACATTAGCTCCCCTCTCGCTCAGCGTTGGTCCCACAACGCTAATTTCCCAAATCTAACAACTTCCGCCCAGCTCGCCTGACATCGCTTGTGAGGGCCTCGTATTTCTCCATTGCTCGACGGAGGGTCCTCACCTCGTTTTCCGCTCTTCCTAGCATAAATGCCGAGCTTGCGATCATCCTTCTCTGGTTTCCAACATTCGTTTCGAGGTCGGCAATCGTTTTCCTGTTTCTGTCCCGTTCCTCCAACAGCTCTTGAATTTGCCGTTGATAGGCTTCGATATCCGGCTGGGTTTTTTCGCTCCCCTCCCCTCAAGGGCGTGTCCTCGCGTCCTTTCCCTACCCTCTTACTTTCTTTTCCCCGGGTATCGGTCTCCTGGGATAGTAGTGATTCCTCGTTTTTTCTTCTTTGTGTTGCCAGCATCCGTCTTGGTAACACTTTGTCCAGTGGGTCCGCCCGTGTTGTTCCTTTTTCTTTTGGTGGACCCCGCTGGTCACCTTTGGTCCCGTTGGTGGTTGGACCTCGCATGTCTGTTCCCATTCGGAGGGACCAGCAGGTGACTTGTTTCGTCGTTGGGGTTGTGGATAGTAGGTGCTTTCCTTGTCCGTTCTGTGTGTTTGACATGCATCTTCGGTGCATGCCGTCCAACTCATTTCCGCCCCTGGACACTTGGACGGTGTGGGGCTTCTCATAGGACAGTATTCCGGGCTTGTTGGCGGAAAGGTGGGTGTTTTTCCTTTAGCTGATGTTGGTCGTGACACTCGTACTGAGGTCCATCCGTTGTCTTCCTTCGTGATATCGATCCTGAGAGGGCTTTTCGGGGTATCGCTCATGGAACCGTCGCTTTGCGTGGATTGCATTTTCAAAGTTTGAGGCTGGGTACCAAACTTTGTCGTCTTCTGGAGAGTAACCGGTCCACTTGGCTCGGTATTGAAGTTTTCCGTAGTATAATCTGGCGTCAACTATTTCTTCGAGTTCCTATTCTGGTTCTCCTTCGATAATAATAGGCGGAGGGGGTTCTTGTCTTTGTGAGGGTAATTTGTTGTCTTCATATGGTTCTAAAACGGAGATATGAATGGTGTTGTGTATTTTCATCGTGTCGGGTAGGTCGAGTTTATAAGCGTTTGATCCTATCTTTGCCAAGATTTTGAATGGTCCGATTTTCTTGTAATCTAACTTCTTGCATGGTCTTGTGGTCCATACATTTCTTGTTAAGAACCATACCATATCTCCTGATTTGAGATTTGGATCGGGTTTTCTGTCTTGATCGTAATATTTCATTTGTCTTATCTGTGCTTCCGACATTTCCGCTCTTAGTACGTCATGTAATTGACTCATTTCTTCGAGTGGCGTGATATTCCCTTGCATCAGGTGTCCTATCGCCTCGTATTCGGGGTTCATTCCGTAGTTGGCGAAGAAGGGTGTATGTTTGATGGTTTCTTGGTAGCCATTATTGTACGCGAATTCTGCCGTTGGTAGTAGTTCACACCAATTATCTTGTTGGTAATTGGAATATGCTCGAAGATATTGTTCGACCGTCGCATTTGTTCGTTCTGTCTGTCCTTCCGTTTGCGGGTGAAAAGCCGTGCTTAATCGTCTCTCGATCCCTAGTAGTTTTGTTGTTTCCTTCCATAAGTCCGATGTAAATATAGTTCCTCGATCGGTGATGATATCGTTTGGTAGTCCATGGAGTCGAAATATTTCTTTTATGAAGCTTTTCGCAAACTGCCGTGCATCCATATCCTTGTGGCAAGGTATAAAATGGCTCATCTTCGTTAGGCGATCACAGACTACTAGGATTGCGTCATATCCTGCTGACTTTGGTAAGTCTGTGATGAAATCCATGGATATCGATTTCCCTGGTTTTTCCGGTACTTTGTTTGGTTGTAATAGTCCGTAAGGTGCATGTCTGACTGCTTTTGTTCTTTGACACATGTCGCAGTTCTTGACGTATTTTTTGATCAAATCCCTCATGTGTGGCCAATAATACTTTCTTTGGATGAGTTCGGTAGTCTTTGCCATTCCTCCATGTCCTGTTGTAGGGATATCGTGATGTTGTTTGATAAGTTCTGTTCTCAGCTTATCTTCGTTTGGTATCCATATCTTTCCCTGATACCATAAAAGGTCATCCTTCCATAGGCATAGTCCTAAGGCTGCTCCTTTCATTTCCGTTTTTCCTTCTTCCAATGCTTTTTTTATTGCTTGTTGTTCTGAGTCTTGTTTTGCTGCTTCTTGTAGCAATTCTTTTTCGTTCGATTGGAGTTCGACCGTTTCGATTAGTTCGAAATATTGTTCCTTGGGTAGGAGAGTTCGTTCTCTTTGTCGAATACGTTCGTCGTTGTTTTTTGGTAAGTCTCCTTCTCTTCTGGTGAGGGCGTCTGGTTTCCCTCCTTCTTTTCCAGGTCGGTATTCGATTTTGATCTAGTATTGGCTTAGGATTTCCATCCATCGTATCTGTCTTCAAACTAACTTCTTAGTTGTCATAAACGGCACTAGGTTCTGGTGGTCCGTGAGTATTGTTATTCGATGTTCAGTGTTGCTAACATATCGTCGCCAGTCTTCGAGTGCCTTCACAATGGCTAACACCTCTTTGTCGTGTACATCATAATTGCATTCGGCCTTTGTCATGGTTTTTGATTGATAAGCTACAGGGTGTAGCATGCCGTCTTTCCCAGGTTGTGATAAGATTCCTGTGGTGACGTAGTTTGAAGCGTCCGTTTCGATCGTGATTGGCTGTTTTGGATCAAAGTGTATCAGGGTTGGTGCTGAAGTGAGGTGGGTTCTGATTTTGTCGAATGCTTCGTCTTCCTTCTTTCCCCATTCCCATTTTTTGTCCTTCCTTGTTAACTGGTATAAGGGTCTTGCTTTGCTGCTGAATCCTTCTATGAACCTTCGGTAGAAGTTGCAGAATCCCGTAAATCTTTGGATTTCCTTTACCTTTGTTGGTTTGGCCCATTCCCATATTGCTGCGGTTTTGATAGGATCAACTTTGATTCCTTCTCTTCCTATGATGAATCCTAGGTACTCCGTCTCTGCTGCATGGAATTCACATTTTCCTGGTTTAATCTTCATTCCTGATTTTTCGATTGCTTTTAGGATGGCTCGTACATCCCGAATGTGTTCGCTCTTTGTTTTGGAGTATATAAGGACATCGTCTAAGTACACGATGCAGCATATATCCACAAAGTGGTGTAGTGTTCGGTTGATCCATCGTTGGAACGCCGCCGGCGCATTGCATAATCCAAAAGGCATAACCTGATATTCGTAGGTTCCTAACTTGGTGGTGAAAGTGGTTTTCCATTCATCTCCTTCTCTGATTCGTATGTTGTGGTAAGCATCTTTGATGTCGAGTTTCGTGAAGAATCTTGCACCTTGTAGTCGGTCTAAGGCTTCGCCGATCAGGGGTAACGGGTATCGATCCTTTTTGCTCATGTCGTTGAGTTCCCTGTAATCGACGCATAGTCGTAGTTTCCCATCTTTTTTCTTAATGAACATTATGGGTGATCCTCCGTCAGCGAACGAATCTCGGATCCATTTTCGCTCCTGTTTATTTGTATATATTCGGTAAGTTGTTCCAATTCTTTCGCTCCTAAGGGATATATCTTTTTTATCGGCAATCGTGTTCCTTTTTCGATGTTGATCTCGAGATCTACCCCTGGTCGGTGGGGTGGTAATTCGGTGGCCTCTTCTTCTTCAAAGACCCTTTGGTAGTCCCAATATTCTTCAGGGACTATCTCGGTGAGATCCTTCTTTCTTTGTCCTCTCTTGCTCTGGATTGCTAATTCGGTACTAATGTTTGTCGCTAGTATTTCCAGTTTTCCATTGTTGTACCTTCCCCATAGAAGGCCATCCTCATCTCCTTGTTTTTTGGATCTTTCAAACGTCTTGGTTGAGATTTCGTCTATCTTGATTCTTCTCGTATCGGTACTTCCGAATCCTTTCGTTCCTCGTTTCGTGTCTTCGAGATGAGTGACTTCTTGACTTTGCGTTTCCAGAATCTTCTCAGGTATGAGCTGTGCAATCCTTTCTCCTTGTCGGACATGATAGTCGTAGTTGAAGAGGTTGACTAGAACAACTCCTATTTCTCCCGTGTAGTCCCTGTCGATCACGCCAGCGTTGACTGTTATGCCATATTTGACAGCTAGTCCGCTTCGTGGTGCAATTCGTCCATAGGTGCCCTTGGGTAGTCTTAAGGATATTCCTGTCTTGACTACCTGTTGTCCTCTGGCTGGGATAGTCTTGTCTTCTATTGCATACAGGTCGTGTCCTGCAGCTCCTCTTGTACCCCTCGTGGGTATCTTTGCATCTTTATGCATCTTCTTGACTAGGATACGTTTATCCTTCTTGGCTTGGATCTTGGAAAACCTGCTGACTAGGTTTTCTTCCACGGCTTCCGCTTCTGGTATTGCGTATACCGTGGGCGATTCGTTCAGGCACATCGTTGTGCATTTTTCACTGTCGAAAGTGATCTTTCCTTGCCCCCAGTCAATTCGGGGGTTATGGTTCTTTAACCATGGCATTCCTAAGATTGCTTCGTGATTTTGGAGTTTAGCTACTTGGAAGGTCGTAATTTCCCTATGGGCTCCGATGTCCATAGGTACCGTTGCTATATGGGTAACAGGCCCCATTGAGCTAGGTTCGCCGTCCGCCAGGTAGATCTCCCTTGGGTTTTTAGCTTTTGTTGTCCGTATCTGATATTTGTGGCAGAATTCTTGGTCGATAAAGTCTTCTGAGGCCCCCGAATCTATCATCGCATTGACAGTTGTGTTATCGTTTATACCATGTAATCGTATTTTTATCATGGTGTGATCGTTTTCGTTTTCTAATGTCTCCGTGTTGTTGAGTACTGCATATAAATTTCTGATAATAATGGGTTTTCTCTCGGGTCTGTCCCTCAGACCATTCTTTACTGGGGACAGTCGTCGTTTCCCGCCGGTTGAGGAATTGTTTCTTCTTCGTCCATATTGATTGTTTTGATCTTGGTATCTTGTCTCCAGTTTTTGATTCCTCCAGTCGTTGCATTGTTTCGCCTAGGACTCCACCTTGGTTGTTGGGTAATCCCTCTCTTTCCTTCGTTGCAAGTTTGTATCCTGTGTCCTGCTTTTCCACATCGTAGGCACAGTCCTTGTGCCATCCTTCTTTGGTATTCGTTTCGTGGTATATTTAGCCTTGGACTCCTGTTGGTGGCATCAAGATCCATAGGTTCATAGGTCGTGTTGCTTTTGAAGGTTCCGTTTTGGTTCCTTACTGCCCTGTCTTTTTGCGTAGATTCTTCTCCACTGTTCTTGTTGTATTTCAAGGTTTCTATCCTTGCTTCCGTCTTGATAGCCCATAGTGCTATGGCTTCGACATCGTCTTGATCGAGTTCGGCAAGTATCCATGCTTGTTGTAATTCTTTTTTCATTCCTGCTATGAGGAACTCCGACATAGTAGCGCCGTCCATCTGAGCCGTACTTGCCATTAGTCGGAAATCGTCCCAGTAGTCCGTCATTGACAATTGTCCTTGTTTTAGCTTCCTTATCTTGGCTCTTGCTTCGTCCCTTGCGTTGACCGGTCCAAACTGTCTTCTTAGTTCGTTTTGGTATTCTTCCCATGTCGTCCAACTTTTGGCCTGTACTTTTTCTGCATATGGGGTATACCACTTCATGGCATCCCCTCGTAATAGGCATGTAGTATATTTGATCTTGTCGTCATCGTGGTCTTCCTCCCATCCCAGAATTTCAAAATATACAAATAGCTGTGCTAGCCAACCTCTTAGGTTGTCTCTGTCTCCCTCGAACGTACTTGGTTCTCGAATCTTTGGTTTCCGGGTCCCAATGGATAAGCCCGTTCCTTCCTCCTTTTTAGATGTCTCCCCTTTCTTCTGTTTGGAAGTCATGATAGTGTTTCTTCGGGTCCTTGTTGGAGTGTCGTCTTCTGAGCTTCGGGGTTCTTGTTCAGAGTCCGAGGATACTGGACTTGCTGCTGAGGAGTATAGTTCGGCCTCTGCTAAGGCTTCTCTTAGGGATACGACGTCGATTCCCCTTTGTGTGAGATGGTTCTCGGGGGTTTCGTTTGGTGGTAATGCCGCCGTGGTTCCTTGTTCGTTAAGTGTTGCTAGTTGACGCTACCAAATGTAACAATCCTACTCCGGAGGGGTTAGTTGTGCAACAGGTAACGAAATACTTAACTATGTATCTAGAACTATCTTTATAGTTCTTATAAGTTTATATATGTGAGAGTGTTCTTCTTTCCGAGATTAACTTATAATCTCGTCTTCGTCTAAGACTATCTTATAGTCTGCTTATCTCACCCCAATATTCTATTGGGGAGAGGTGGTGAGGGAACTTCTTCGTATCGAAATCTCTTCTCTCTTGAGAGAGATGTGAGACTGTCCTTATCCTAATAAGGTCGTATGTGCTCTGACGCTTAAGAGCTGGTTTGCTTGCATACAAGCGAGAGGTAAAGGTAAAGGTAAAGGTAAAGTTATATTGTAAGAAAGTACTTAGATGGTAGCGTGAAGAGCTCTAACTACTGTGACTTTGTTTTTTTTTTTTTTTTTTTTTTTTTTTTTTTTTTTTTAAATCAAGTGCGTTTGTTTTATTAAGGTACAAAGACAGCATGCATCTTTAACGATATGGCCGACAAAAACCCTACCCTCCTCACCCTCAGGAAACACCCAAACCCCCAAGTCCCTCTGGTATGAGACCAACCGCACATCTCGCCTATTGCCCAACCAAATCCCACGAATATACACGTACACCCGAAGGAAGTAGAAAGGAAAGAAACAAGCAGGAAGGAGAGGAGAACCCTTAGTGACATCTGCAAAATATGAACAAAGAGATGAATGAACCCCTGACAAAGGAAATTTACGTCTGATGAGTGACGTGTATCAGCCTGAGCTAGGAAGTGAGAGTATGGACCTGCACACCGGAGCGGTACCGGGGAACAAAGCGGTGCCCGATGGCAGGATAGAATGGTGTATGGAGGCGACACTGGTGAGGGGTCGCCGAAGGGAGTGCCAAAATGGCATTAGCGACGGCCAGGAGGACGGGCGTAACCGAGGCGGGTTTTTGTATAGCGACCGAGGATCGACCGCGGGGGGGAGCAGTAAGGTGCCAGCTGAGGGGGTGGGAAGAGAGGGGATGGGAGCAGCTGTAACCGAGCAACGGGACGAAAACCAGGAGGGTAGAGGGAGGGAGATGGAAGGAGGAAGGATTTCCGAACACTTGAGACGACCGACTAGAGTAACCGCGGCCGATGCTTTTCCGAATGCGAAACGAAGACGAGGTGCTGCAGTTACTAACCGAAGTGTTCCCCGACAGGACCACATAACCGAGACGGAAAGGTACTTCGCAAAGGGCTGGGAAAGCTCAGCGCCGACCGTGAGCGAAGGGGACAGAATGCCAACCGTGCAAAACCTAAGCGAGGTGCAAAGGAAGTGCGGGGTAAGGGGGAGAACTGAACTTCATGAGCGGGAGTCAACGATGAACAGGAACAAGAACCCCGTGGAGGAGGGGGTAGACCCCAGAGGGAGAGGAGGGGTTGTAGCATCGCTCCCCTAGGCAGAGGCCATCAAGGGGGAGGAGAGGGGGTGGTGGTGGAATCCCACGATGATTTCCCAGGTGTTGAGATTTCAATCGCCGGAGGGGTAGGGGAGATGGTTCGTGTCTAACTACTGTGACCGAGTCTCCTACTTATAGACTCTTCACGCCAACAACCCTAAGCCTGGTGACTCATAACTCGAGTCACGCGGTCCTATGACTCATAATGAGTCATGTCCGAAATCCATTAGATGACTTGTATGAGTCACTGCGCAACATGCCTTAAACCAATCGCAAATCATAAAACATGTCAGGTGTGCGAAGCCCGTCACCTGCGTGGAACTCGTGACTCATAATGTGAGTCACGCGCGAAAGTCATTACATCATTATGACTCACAATCGTGAGTCATAGGAACATCAACCAATCATAACATAACGATGACACGCAAGTGCGAGTCATGTGAAAACTTAGGACTAATAACTATTAGTCATGTGAAATCTGCCTTGCTTAGTCACGATTTGTGACACCATACATGACTCTTTCATTTTGTTGGTCTGGAAGGTTGGTCGGTATTCCCATTCCCAAATACTCGTTTCTAACCCACCATTCCTTCCATTCCCCTATCTTTTTGTCATCGTACAGACATTCTTCCTCCAGTCTTCTTCTATCGTACCGATCACAGTGTAATAGGTGGTGTCTCCCATCATGGCCATCGCATTCCTCGTGTTCGCCATCTCATACCCCCAATCGAAGCCTCATGAGGAGATAATAGTCCATTCTACTCATCTCTTTCATATGCTTGGGTTTTCCGGGATTCATCGGATAGTAGTCGTTTCCTCCCTTATCATGCATATCTTGCCATTCAGCTGCTCGGATCTCTCTAAGGAGGGTTGCTTGGTCGACTTCATAGTCCGCTTCCTTCCACCTCCCATTTTCGTTTAGTCTCCGGTTATGGTATGCTTTGGCTACATGGTCTGCCGCTTCGTTCCCTTATACCCCTCTGTGTCCTGGGATCCAATCCGTTCTAACACTTTCCCATCCTCTCAAACAGTCTGCCATTCTATCCCACATGGACGATGATATTCCCTCATTCTCCATCAATTTAATCATCTCCAAACCCGTCATACTATCTGAAAATAGTCTAATCTTGTTTATCCCTAATGTTTCCAAGTACTTCAATGCCATAATAATAGCACTAATTTCAATTTTGGTGATACTCCACGAGTCTGGGACTCTCATACCATGTTCCTCCTCAACCAGCCCGTTTCCTGCCACTACCACCCACGCTGCCGCTGCCATGTTCTTACTCTTGTACCCATCCGTATAGCACCATACTTCCGTTTCCGGAACACGATCTTCCAACCAGTTCTCGTGATGTTGTATCGCGATTTCTTTGTCTTTGATGATGCAAACTTCTGGGGTTGTGTCGATAACCTTATCCGATTCCAACATTTGTTCGGTAATCCTATCGTCCTTCCATTCTTCTGCCACCCTTCTATACTACGGATAATCCTTTCTGTACTTCCACCTTATATGCCTCGCATATCCCCTCCTCCGCAACAATTTGGCCTCTGTTTCCACCGCCACGGATCCCGTTTCGGCCCATAAATCTGATTGGCATACCTCCTCGGTGCTCGGAATACTGATCGCAGAGTGTCGTTCACTTCGACCTGGATTTGTTGGACTAACTTGGGGAACCTAGACACAAATTCCAACCCGTAGTATACAGTTGAAAAGTAAACTGATTGTATCTGTAACCGCTTCCCGTGGGGTAGCGGTCTTGCAAAGGGATATCGGTATTGACTCTAACCAAACCGGTAGTATAAACGAGATCAAGTACCGGAGACGCCAACAAGTAATTGAATAGACTCTATTACTTTTATCGAAACTACTAAGAGAAGGCCAAGTGCTTTAGGCCTGTGCGAAGCTCAAAGATTCTCGAATCGAACGGAATAGAAGATAACTGTTCAACCAAGTATATTGAAAACTCTGTCTGTTGAAGTCTGATCTCTCTAAGTCCGGAGAGATACAGGTCTTTAAATACACTTGTGATAATCCATCTCGCATCAATCATATCCAAATCCTAAGGTATCAAACAATACCTAACCCATAAACAATCCAACAATAAACAAGGCTTACGAACTTCCGGAGTTCGTATCCTGAAACAATACAAATATCAAATAACAAGGCTTACGAGTCTCCTGAGCTCGTATCCTAAAACACAACATAACACAAACTAACAAGGTATACAAGTCTCCTGAACTCGTATCCTGAAACAAATACATAAAACAAATCCATACCTAAACTGGTAACCTGTACCGGTTACACCCCGAAAAAAAAATATCAAACTATTTGCTCAAAACAAAATCCATCTTCAATCTGAACTGCTGCTATCGTAGTCAGTTTCCAAATAAGGATCCCAAAACCCTTTGTCAACAGGCCCTTCGTCCACGTATTCGGTAAGGCCTGCCTCAGTTGGTGAAAATCCGATGGTGATTCTACTAGAGTAGACTGGGAACTCTTCGCCAACCATGTTATCCGTCCACCATGCCTGTACCATTTCCTCCGCATGTTCTAATCCTTCGATGGGTTCCCAGCTGTTCTCGCTTGCTGGGTAATCTTTCCACTTAACTAGGAACTGGCCTCGCCCATAGTGCTCTCTGTAATCCAGAACGGCCTCCACTTCCCATTCAGGTTCCTCGTTGATCAGGATTGGTGCAGGTTTGATATTGGCTCGTCCTGGAAATCGTTCATCATCGTTCTCTCTGTAGGGTTTGACCACCGAGCAGTGGAACACTGCCTCTCTCCGACGGTACATCCTGGCGTCCATTTTGACTGTATAATTCTGCGTAATATCGTCATAACTCAACACCTCGAATGGTCCACGCCAGCGTGGTTCCAGCTTCTTCGATCGTCCCGATTCTGTAGAGAACATGTCTCCAAAGACCAGTACTTGTCCTCCAACGGTCACCGGAGGGTGTGGTGTTCTTTTCTTAGTCGCGGTCCTTGTCGACCGAATCCTGGCAAGCTTGAGAGCTTGGTAGGCTGAGTTTCGAAGCTCATTGTGCCTGTTGAAGTACTCATCTGCAGCAGGCACCGAGGTCGCTGCGGTCTGGTAGGTGCTCAGCAGAGGGTATTCTCTTCCATACACTGCTTTGTATGGTGACATGTCGATAGTTTCCGAGTAGCCAGCATTGGTATAAGATGCTAGTTGAGGTAGGGATATAAGCCAGTTGGTTTGTCGTCTGTTGATAACGGTCCTCAGGGCTGTTTTCAATTCCCTGATCTTGCGTTCTGCGTGGCCGTTCGTCTGGTGGTGACCTGGGGCAGCCATGATGTGTTCAATGCCCATAGTCTCCAGAGTCTGCCTCCAAAACCGAGAGGTGAATCGTCGGTCAGCATCGCTGACAATTGAGGTTGGTACACCATGGGGTGTAAAGACGTAGTTCTGCAATAGTTCCATGGTAGTGATTGCCATAGCTTTCGTAGTTGTAGGAATCAACCAGCAATATCCTACTGATCTATCGACCACTACCAGCACTGTGTCATAGGTTTTAGCCTTGGTGAAGGGTCCCATGAAGTCGACAGCATAAGAGGTAAAAATCCCCCAGGGGAGAGGCAGCATCAGTGCATCTCCTGAAGGGAGTGTGCTTCGTTCTTTACTGATCTGGCACTGTTCGCATTGCGCGACGAAATCTCGGAAGTCTTTTCTCATCTCAGGCCAAAATAGGTATTC
>Ga0307509_10009903_pt1 | contig 11785 bp, 16 predicted proteins | sample 10_EM_MG_FD_202245 | JGI IMG/M metagenome (GOLD analysis project Ga0307509, IMG submission 202245) | Populus trichocarpa ectomycorrhiza microbial communities from riparian zone in the Pacific Northwest, United States - 10_EM | ecosystem: Host-associated > Plants > Roots > Unclassified | place... | reverse complement strand
ACCCGCCATACTACGAATATAGACCACCGTTTAGGGAATGCTGGTACTTCATGACTCTCCCGAAGTTCAAGGCAGGTCGAATACACCAGATGCGAGCGAATAAGAGCTATCTAAAAGCACAGAAAGACTGGTCAAACCAAGATCAAGACCCGCGTTGCGATCGATGCTGACAGGCAGACCAGACATTTCGACACATTATTACAGACTGTCCAGCTCTGGCAAGCGTCAGACATGGAAGGGACCCAGAGATATTTAACATAGGTAGAGAGTCTACGCTATGGAAAGGAGGTAAACCAGGAAAGGCGTTGATGAAGGAGTTTTCTGGTCATGTGATGAAAAATTTGATAAACTTTCCAGTTAGGTTGGGAGTTTTTCCTTTTACGAGAGACGGTGATTTAAGGTCATAAAATTGTTTGTACCCTGTAAAGGGAATGATGGATGAAGGTGATAAGTTTATTATTGTTTATTTGTTTTATGTAGGCGGTGATGGAGTTTTTTATGTTTTTAGGGGTTTCTAGGCCATACTTTAGGGTGCTTGCCGGGATTTTCCCATAATAAATCCAGGGATTTAACAAACAAAAACAGACTTGAGCGCTCTTCACACAGCCAAGGTTAGGGGAGCTCTACTCTAGCACATTATTAAATTCAGCAATTTGCCCCTCGAGCTTTCCGGGTGAGGAAGAGCCCATCACCATTGGCTAGATTTTCATCGAGTCCCAAATAATATCATCTCCCCAGCTTCACAACTTATCACCCCAAAGACAACAGGATGAGTTGAATAGCTTCCACATACAATGCAAGAATTAGGGGACATGACCTAATACATAGAATGGCCTCTAATCGAAATTGTTCATTAAATTTTGCAGTATTACCCGTAGATAATTTGAGATCAAAATAGGTGAATGGGGTAACGATGGAAGGGATCTTGAATTTATAGTGCATAGTGTTGTATGTGGCCCCATTGGCTCCGATAATTAGACCTAGATTCCAACATAAACTCCAAAGAAATTTTCCAAGCGCTTTCCCTCCCTTTCATCCTGCCTAGAGCGGCTCTTTCCCGTATTTCCTAGCACACACGGGTAATTTTGAAACTGGCGACTGGCGCGGCGCAACCTTCCAGCACCAACAGAGGGTAACAGCCCTAGCCTTAAGTCTTGGCAAAAGTGGATTGTGGGAAAAGTTCCTTGCTCTGTCTCTATCCCGCCTCACGTCTCAACCCGCTTGAAAACCCCGCCAAAATCCACACGGAATTACCACCCCACCCCAAAACACCCTGCAATCATGGCCGACAAATCCAAAGTAGTATTGTGAGTGCCCCCCTGGATTACTGGTTTAATTCTTTCTACACATCTACTAATTCTCGAGGGAAAAAGACCAGCATCTGGTCCGCTTAAATCTGTCCAAGTCGACGCTTTGGTGGTTCTCAAGATCTGCAAACATGCTTCCTCGGCGCATCCTCAGGTTATAACCGGCCAACTTCTCGGTATAGCCGCTCCTGTTAGAATCTCAAAGTTTTCCAACTCTGACATCATTTTAGGGATGGACGTGGAAGGCGAGTTGCAGGTTACAAATTCCTTCCCATTTCCCTCCGCCGACCCGTCAATGTCGTCCAATGATCTTGATAGCAACTCAGCGTCTGCAGCCGCTTCGGCTCCTCGATCGAAGGCAAGTGCTTGGTACCAGACGGAAATGGTGAGGTGCCTGAGGGAAATGAATGTGGATGCAAACTCGGTGGGATGGTACCAGAGCGCTAATCTGGGCAACTTTGTGGGTTCTAAACCCTCAACGCTTGTTGGTCACTGTGAACTTATTGGGAGCAATAGCTGAGCACGAATTTTATCGACAACCAATACTTCTATCAAAACGCTCTTAACGAGAGAACTGTTGCTTTGGTTCACGACACGGCCCGGAGTGCCCAAGGAGCTCTGGCTCTGAGAGCTTTCCGTCTTACGCCACAATTTATGGCCGCCCAAAAGGAAGGGAAATTTACTAGTGAGAGGTGTTTTCCGATATTCCCGCTCAACTAAATTAAAGTCGGCTAACCTGGTGTAGTCTCGCCAAACACAATCTCACTTACAAAGACATTCTCATTGAGCTGCCCGTTTCCATCCACAACTCCCACCTCCTCACTACTTTTCTTCACCAGCTCGATACCCCGCCTGCCCCTAACCCATTCAACCCTTTTTCCCAATCAAACTCAACTCCCCTCTTCCCCAACTTTGACAGCCTCGATCTCTCCATCGACCCATTCCTAGAAAAGAACTGTGATCTCCTTCTCGATTCCATCGAAACACACTACACAGAACTCAACAACAGCCAATATTACCAGCGACAGCTCGCCCGTGAGCAAGTTAAGATCACAGCATGGCTCACTAAAAGAAAACAGGAGAATGTCCTTCGCGCAGCGGCTAAGCAACCTCTGCTCCCGGAGAACGAATGGAACAGACTCTTCAAGCCACCCGTCGAGCCTAGCCGCCTCGAAACTCTCCTCAACTCCAGGCAGATCGAGCAATACGCAAAACAGGTTGACGGGTTCACAGCAAGCGTCACAGCAAAGATGTTCGCCGTGAATGGGGGATTGTCAAAGACACAGGAGCAGCTACAGTTGTAGGCTTAATACCAGCTCTATCTCTCTCTTTCCCTCTCTCGCTCTTTCTTTTTTCTTTTCTGGGTTAATATTCTATTGTGGACTGCGTAGCGGAAATGCATGATACATTTTGTTCCTCTTTCCTCTCGCTTTTAACGGTTTACGCCAGGATGCTCGACTGGAGTTTTTCGGTGGCGCAACTGGGTATCTTGTGAGATTAAGGCGGGGACATCCTGTGTTGCAATGGGGCCGAAAACTGGGATAGAAAGCGAAATGTTCGGATTTACGGGTGATGTTTGGTGCTGGTAGACGGATTGTGAAGGGATTGGCCTTGGCTTAGATATTTGCTTTCGCCTTATAGTGCTCGCCTCTTATCATACAAAAAAGCTTGCCCGAGTCTGAGTAGAATTGACTAAGAACTGGGTTTAACCAAGTTACATCGATAAACCGATGTTTTACGATACGATTGTTGGCCGCGTCTTGTGTAGGATTGTGCGTATGATACCGGTAACATTTTCACCTTTGGGAGCTCGTTTGTTCGCTTTACACCCTTAGTCCAAGCACCAGTTCCGCCCATCATTTCCCCCCCCACTTTTTTCCCTTTCTTGCTTTTTCACCTCTGGGGCGGTTCTTGGCAAGCCAAGCCCGCTTGAGCCTCAGCCCAGCTTTTTTTATTTTCCCTCTCACACACTTACGTCAAATCCCTTCCCACCCCCCACCACCCCACATCGCCGAAACAATTGCACAAACATTAGGAAATGGAAACACAACCACCACCACCAGCGGCACCACCGCCCCCTCCTCCTCGACCACAAGGCAATCCCGCATTCCGGGCAATGGGTAAGTGACTTTCCTTCCATTGCTTGCTCCACCTACTACTTCTGCAAAAGGATTGCTAACAACTAACCCAACAAGGCCTCCCAAACATCCGCGCCAAACTCCCCTCCAGGAACTGGTCCATCTTTATCTCGCTGTCGACCGCCTTTGCAGCGGCAGTCTACTATGACCGCCGTGAGACCAAGAGGGTACAGAAGCACTGGTGCTCCGCTGTCGAGCACCTCGCACGGGAACCATTGTCGACTCTGGAGCTGCCGAGGAAGGTTACGGTTTACCTAAGTGCCCCACCTGGAGATACCATCACACCTTCTGTAGAGTACTTTCGGGAGTACGTCAAGCCGGTGTTCACGGCTGCTGCGCTGGAGTTCGACGTTGTTGAGGGGAGAAAGAGAGGGGAGGTTCGGTGGAAGGTCGCGGAGGGAGTTAGGAATATCAGGAGGAGGGGTGGGGAGGGAGAGGGGCAGGGGGCAGAAGGGGAGGAGGAGGATGTGATTGAAGGGATCAGGAAGAGGAATGGTGTTGTTCGGGTTGGAGTTCAAGGGGATGTAGTCGTCGGACGACATGCTTGGAAGGAGTATATTCGGGGGCTGCACGAGGGGTGGTTAGGCCCTCTTCAGGATCCTAGCGCTCCTCCACCCCCTCCGCCGCCATCTCCACAAGAACTTAAGCCACCACCAACCCCGACACTAGACCAAGTCCTCGCCGAACCCCTCCCCGAAACCCCCGATCCAGATAAAAAATCCCAGGAAGAAGAAAACAAGAAGAAGAAAAAGACAATCCCACCCCCACATATCCTCCCACAGGCCTACAATACCTCCCCCACCCCTCGCGCCCTCCCAGAAACATTCGACCCTGTTGGCTTCATCCCGCACGCACACATCCTCGGCTTCCTGAACACCCCGATACGCCTCTACCGCTTCCTCAACCACCGCAAAACGGCAGACCTCGCCGGCCGCGAAGCTGCCGCCATAGCCCTCGGCATATACCGTCCCTTTAACCTCGCACCAGGGCCGGGCTCTACCATAATGACGAATGAGGACGCCAAAGGGAGGCTGGAGGCCGATCAAGAGGGCGGGGAGATTGATTATGCTTGTGGACGAGAGGAGGAGGCGGAGTGGCCGGGAAGGGTTTGGAAGGAAGAGGGAACTAGAGTGGGGGAGATTACTGAGAAGGTTGTGGTCGATCGCAGGATTGGCAGGAGGATGAGAAGATTCGTCCTTCCCGAGGGGGTAGAGGGGGCTTTTGCTGCTGGGAAGGGGGAGGCTTAGCACGGTTGTTGGCGGGAGGGAGGGAGGGGGGGAAATGTACATTATGACAGTCCGATAGAGGTGTTTTTGTTTTTTTACCATCGCCGCTTTTTAAGGTACTCTAACTTAATCGCATCATGTCGTGCGTGGGATTGCAATTGCGATGCTGGATTCTATCTCGGACAAGGTAGAATATGACCCCTGAGATTACCGTATTATAATAAAATCATTGTGTATCTCGTATTAGGGTTATGGCTTTCACTAGGGGTATTTGTATGCAAAGCCAAAGGCAGAAAAGAAGGGGGGGGGAACTGGCATCCGCTATTATCGAACGGATGTTATTACCAAATGGATGAATTATGAACACCGACTGAATGAGAGAGAAGATAAGAGAGAGAAGATGGGGGGGAAGGAGAAAAAGTGAAAAGCAGTCCAAGTACATATTAGATTCATCACCCGCTGCTTATGCCTCCCGCATAGGAACATCCAGGCTCAAATCCGCCGCCTCCACTTCGCCCAACTCTTCGGCAAAGACCCTGTCAAGCAACATCTCCTTCTTAACCCACCCCTCCCTCCTCCTCTTCTCCAGCTCTTCGAGGTTCCGCTTCAGCTCCTCCTGCTCCTGCTCCGCCCATGCCAGTTTCTTCTTCAGCAACTTCATGAGCTCCCTGGGAGACTTGGCTTCCTCGTCCGGATCGAAGCCGTCGTCAGAGGTGTACCATTTGGACGCACCATTCTTGCTCGCGTTTTTGGTAGAGCTGGTGGGCGAGGTGGGGGAGGATGCGGTGGAGTGCGAGGCAGCGGCGGTGTTTGGCTGGTGGATGTTTTGAGGGTGGTTGGGGTGAGATTTTGGAATCGGATCGGAGGGACGGAGGGCTTCTGTTTCGTGGACCGTGCGCATGTGCTTAGCGAGAGCGTCGGAGCGGGTGAAGGATCTGTCGCATTCTATCGTCGTCGTCTAGGCGTTAGCGCCGCCATCGCAGATGAGGTACGGTAGTAGTGGCAGAGGGGGAAAAAAAAAGCTACCAGGAAGAGTGCAATAAAATGGTTTCTCCTTCGTATGACTTCTCATATGAGCTCTCAGCGCATACCCACTCGCGTGCGCCATTCCCTTTCTATTACAGTCATCCCATTCACATGCATACTTTGCTCGTCTGAGCCCGATGTGCTCGTCATGAATGTGTTTTACCAGGTCGTCCATGTTGCCCATGTCCATGTCGCAGCCGTCCCACTTGCACATTGTGACCTGCTCCGCGTGCTCGAGCTCCTCCGCTTCCATCGGCGACCCGGGAACGGATCCGGAGGTATCGGAGGAGATGTCGCTCAGGTTCAAGTTCGGGTGGCTGTGGTGGTGGTGGGGGTGGGTGAGTATTGGGGAGGTCTCGGGCTGGTCGGAGAATGCGGCCGAGGCTGCACGCTTCACCGGCGTTCGGGGAAGCGTGGGAGGTGGAGAGTCCATTGATGAGAAGGAGGAGAGGGAGGATGGGGGTGATGACATGGTGGTGGTGGTGATTTTATGGTAGTGCGATTGTTGGGGGAAGGTTTGCTTGTCGAGTGCCGGGAGGGTTTTCCGATTGATTGGGTGAAGGTGGGTTGTGCGACTCCCAACTGTTATCCTTCCTTTTCCCCCTATCCCCTTTGTTAGGGTATGGGTTCTAGATGCTCGGGATGGGTTAGATTTGGTAGTTGGTCTCGGCAGTGCGTGGGGAAGGGGTTTGGTACAATGTTCGGCAAGGTGTTAGTATTTGAGGGTTGTAGGGTGCCGGTATGAGCTCAGGGGACAGTTTGGGGGCAGATGGGTGTTGGGTTCTGTGGCGGATGCTGGCCTTTCGTCGGATTAAGCTTTTAGGCGAGCCTTGGCTGTAAGGTTCACCTCCCGGGGTTTCTTGTGGCGGTGGTTAGGGTTGAGGTGGATTTGATTCATTCTGTAAGGACTATAAAAAAAAGTTTCTCCAAAGTCATACCGCTGTGGATGACGCTTGAAGTTAGTCAGAGATTCTCCCATATCATGCTCGAGTACTAGTACTCTTCCATTGAGGAACAGTATTCTATATAGCAATAATTATGCACCAGGGTAGGAATCCATCGGCCAACAACAGGCAAGGGTATATTATTTAGCTGGCCAACTCAAAATAACTGTTCGGTGACTTCTTGTCGGACCTTTGCACTCGGGTATCAAAAAAAAAAAGTCGCCAAAAAATATCACCATGGCCATCTGGCGTACTAGTGGTTAGAAGACAGGTTGCATCAGTGGAAACCTTTTTGGCTTGGTGGACACCGGAGGAGCAGGTATTTTAGCGTTTAGCCGTTTACAGCAGGTCGGGGCGGGATTGTCGTATTTAGTTCAGTCTATGATTCTCTCGAAATAACTATTTCCAAAAGTCCTAATTCATTCTCCTTTGGTCTCAATTCAGCCTATACAGGCTTGATACCAAGTAAAATCCACAGATACATGGATAATCACTCAGTGCAGCAGCGCAGCTGCTTCATGTTAATGGCGTCATGTAACGTTTCCCCACTTTTGCTGATGGATCGGCGCCGCCAGCCAAGGGTTTCCAACTTTTTTGACCACCATGGTACAGGCACTAGGCCATTTTTATTTATTAAAGTGTTCAGAAATGGAGGATGTAAGTGGCCTGGCTATGGCATAACTGGTGCCTCTGCCTGTATTGTAATTTAATCTTGTTTTGCGGAAATAGTAGTAATCCATTTCTTCAGTCGGGCAATTCGCATTCTGTCGCTTTAAAAATCGTCAGGCATATAGGCGTGATATCAGGGAAGGTAACGTAAGATCTTCAGGAGCACAAAATTAGTTCGCTTCTTGACATGATTAATCAGCATATATTGCTGGCGAGTAGTAGGTAAATTATGAGTGATGCGTTAGTGACTTTCACACCGTGGTAGGTTTCCACCGTCTTTTGATTTAATTGGATAGTTCATTTTCAGGGTTCCTCCTTTCTCACTCAGGTATCGACTTCTCGGATGAGCTAGCTGCTAAGATAAGCGTGACATGAGGTCGGCCGCTGCATGGTGCCAGTTCGTTCTTCGCGTGAGGCTCCCACCTCCAACGTGTTCCAGAATCCGAATGCAGGAACATCGGGACAAAAGCCCGTTGAATTATTGCTCATTCTTAGAACGGGGGCTCTTCAATCGTTATGTTATGCGTGAGGTTTCCTTTTTATTTATCGAAGGGAGTCAAAGTACATGATGGCACACGGAAAAATGCGACCCAACGAAAAATTTGGTGAGCATCACCACAACTTCACAACAGAATGGTGGTAAAAAAACAATGATTTAACTATCAAATAGTTAAAAAGAGTTACTACAAGATCTTCCTGCATGGTCGCTTCTCTAAGATGTTCCCCGCACTCACCACATTTTTCGTTGTGCCGTTAAGTATTATACGTTATTGTCATGTTTGTGCGTGACTCTTATGCGGGTAAAGCTTATTTTGACCGCCCGAGTTGAGCGTGTCTGGCAGGTTGGAGGGCAGAATACCGTAGGTTGCTTTGCGCCGTCACAGAAGCGTTCTATTGAGCTCTTCTCCGCCCAACCCCCCCCCCCCCCACTTTCCCACTGAACCCTCACTACGCCTACGGTACCAGAGCTCGCCCGGCCTACGTCTACAAATACCGGAATACTTTCTCTCGACATCCTTCCCACCTCCGCTCCAGTGGCAAACCATTATTCGCTTCGAAAACAGAATTTGTCATGTCGTCAAAGGAAAAGCCGGGGTCGCCGACACCTCCGTCTCGAGAGCCAAAGGATGAGAATGAAGATGATGAGGAGGAGATAAACTTAATGAAAACCTTCATGTCTGGGGAGAAGACCTTCTATTCGCCTTTACCACCGGTAAAGCCTACGCCCCCGAAATCGTCTGGTAGCAGGAAACGTAAGCGATTCTCCATCCATCTTTCGTGTTAGTGACATACTCACTGTCGCCCAACAGGTGTCGCGTTTGCCGAACCTAGAGAAGAGCCATCAAAGGCTCCTAAGCTCGGTACGTTCTCGCCGCTCTTGCTTTTCTACTTCACCTAAAGCCATACCGGCACCTGTTGCTGGTGAAAGGCCGGTCGCCCCCCGCAAACGCTCATACTCTGTTATGTGTTTGGCAAGACATTGCCCCCCCACTCTGGGCGCGTATGGTGATGTGGCGATCAATGACCGCATTGCAGATTTTTTTATGGCAAGAAGTATTGATACTGACTTTTCCTCTTTAGAGCACAGACAGATTCCTATGCCCGCTGAACTCATGGTTCCAAACTCCCGTCGCACTCCTTGGAAGGCGTTAGTTCCCCCACGCTCCCTTTTCCAACAATTCTTATTGCCCCCCGATGGAAAATTGTCCGTCAACTTTTTTGTTTATTTATCGCCTCCTTAATTCTATATGCTAACCATGACTTTTTTTCCCTATAGTCCTAAACACCGTGGGTCATATCCTTGGCCTTGAGATTCCACTTTACAAGTCCCCAGCATGAGCGGAGCGAATACAGGGCGATCATGGGGGTGGAATTTAGTATGGCCGCTCAGGTGCGCACAGACAATCAGCCATACAAAATTCTACTTCCAGGGTCCCCCCTGTGTTCGCTCCGCTCGTACTGGGGATTTGTAGTATGGCGAACGGACGCTAACTCTAAGTCCTTCGCAATAGCAGATAGTTTGCCTTGTACTTTAAAACGGCAGAATCCCAATTACTGGTGGTCAGCAGTCACACCGGAGCATCGAATTCCGTCAGTCCTTAATGAGAACGAGTTAATCCCCCCCCAATCCCCGAATCCTCAGTATCTAAATTTTCTCTAGGAGCGGAAGCAACTCACGATTGGGAAATCCTTCCCAAGGACGCCTCGGCTCCTGAATTCATGTTACAATAGCATATGCTAGAGAATTTCTCCGGGCCAACCTGGACTAATACGGAGATAGTACATAGTTCTTTTTCATTGTTTTTGGGATCACTAGGGGTCTGAGTGGCATGGGTTGTGCGTTTGGGTCTTATTTTTCCACAAAACTATTACCGGGGTTTCACTATATTGTCACTTTTTTACGGTACTCTTCTCTTTTTATTTCATATCCCCTGAGCTATTTCCCTTGCCCTTCGCTGGCCGCGGGGAAATACCCTCCAATTCCCTCTTGCTCTTTGCCCACGACCCTCTATCCACTGGTTCACCAAATTTTCCATCTATACTCGACACTACGATCCTACCAGCCATACAACCTCCCCCGAACTCTCACTTCTACCAAATCATCACTCTGCCCAATCCCTACCTCCCTACCTCTATTCCTGCGACTTCAAATTTGAGAACTCGGTTCATTGTCCTCCAAACGGCGAACTGCCCCCGAAACCTCACCTCTTGCCACTCCTTTCCTAAGACACGGGTAATTAATCCTCCCTCCTATCTATTGGCCTACCCCGAACCTGAATTGAGTGATATGGAGGCTAACATCTCATAAGCCTACGAAACCGTGGCGCTGGGCCGCCACGTTGAGAACTCTCAGATTTCTAGATTCTTGAGTGGTTCGGGTAAGGAACCGCTTAACATCACCCGCCGATACATCTGCTTTGGCGCTAACTCATGGCATAGGTGAGCCAGAAAGGAGTAAATGGGTCTGGGATATCCAAAAAGAACCAAGTTCGTCGTTAGATTTAAGGAGGATCGGAAGGGACCAAATAAGGTGCTTGCCATGGGCCAGGCCGCGTGGGCTTTCACAAGCTGTAGGCTGGGTCTTTATGGGCCTTAGCCATAAAAGTCTGTGGCCCGTAGGCTTTCATCCTTGTGTAAATTCTTGCCCTAAGGCCAAAAAAACAATCGATATTAACATGGTATTAAAGTACGACCAACGTGTATCATAAGTGAATTGCGGAAAATTATAAATCAATAACGATTGACCATTACATAGCCTACACATACACTGTCTATTGCTTCAAGTCCAAGTCTGACACAACACCCGGGGACCCCACCAACCCAAATACAATTGATAAAGGGGATAGTGAAACTATCTATGTAAGTTCATCAAGGCTAGTCTATTCAATTGCCAGCGTTATATCATAATATTATACAGGGTTAGGATTAGAGCTTTAGCTTAAGGGTTTTGGTCAACTGCGATTTGTTAATCATAGTCATGATTTTTCCCTGACCCGTGGGCGGGTGGTCCGCGCTTTCGTGGGGCAGGCCCGGCCCATGGCAAGCACTGAGCTGCTTGTGTATCCCCTGCAGTGTTGATAGTGCCGAATTTCCCTACATCGTGCTAGAGAGGCACTAGCAAGATCAGCGCGTATTTCTCTGATCGGTGGATTCAATCTCATAGCTGTGTAAACCTATCACATGACTCGGGATGTTGGTTAGTAAATCTCAACAGGTGCATTACGGTACCTCACAGCTAGGTACGGCTTAACATCGCTCTCATATCAGGTTTTTTTAGTGCTCCTGTGGATGGAAAAAGATCTGCATCATAACTTGACCTGAAATGCTTTTGATATCACTCAATTGACATATTATCTAGAAGAAAAGTGGGGGAGCTAGTTTTTTAGTTTGCATTTTTTAGCGTGATGTACCGTAGGGGAATTCGGTACTATCAACACTGCAGGGGGATACACATGCCACGCTAGCTAATTTCGGCTGTTGCGTTATGCTACTTTATTGTTTCCTTTGTTGTTTTAGTCTTTCTTTGTTCTCATGCGCTACCCTAGAACAGTCTTCCTTGTCACTTGGTTGTGTACAATGTCTGTGTGCGGGAAGGGTGGCTATATGAGAGTTGTGTCTGTCATTGTCTATTGAGATAGGTCAATCAATCAACAATTCCGCTGCTAAAACCTACGCAATTTCACAGGTTATGAGCCCGGTTCAGTGCAAGCCCTGCCTGAACTGAAGTTGTTCAGTGAATTGTTTCCTATACCTCTTCTGATTGCCTCTAGAAACCATCCTTCTATATCAAACAAGATGCAAACCAGCTTTCCGTCTTTGAAAACATCCCCTCTGATGGAGAAGGGACTTTACCGATGCAAATACGGAGAAACAGGAAAGCTGAATCACCTTAACTACAGCCAGTGGTGTCGCGATATTCAGTTTCTTTTGCAAGCTGAGCGAGCACTCCCGATTGTGCTTGGTGAGGAAGTGCG
>Ga0307509_10009902_pt1 | contig 11787 bp, 5 predicted proteins | sample 10_EM_MG_FD_202245 | JGI IMG/M metagenome (GOLD analysis project Ga0307509, IMG submission 202245) | Populus trichocarpa ectomycorrhiza microbial communities from riparian zone in the Pacific Northwest, United States - 10_EM | ecosystem: Host-associated > Plants > Roots > Unclassified | place... | reverse complement strand
AATACTGCTTGAACGGAATGACATCGATCCTGACCTAACTGACACCGAATATGGCCGAACTCCGCTATCGCGGGCTGCGGAGAGTGGCAATCGGTGGCTGGTGGAGAAACTCCTGGAACGGAATGACATTGATCCCAACATATATGACACCGAATATGGCCGAACACCGCTATCGTGGACTGCCGAACATGGTCATGAGGAAGTGGTGAGAATACTGCTTGAACGGAGCGATGTCGATCCCAACATATCTGACACCGAATATGGCCGGACACCACTATTGTGGGCTGCCAAGGGTGGTCATGAGGAGATGGTTAGAATGCTGCTTGAACGGAACGACGTTGATCCCAACATACCTGACACCGAATATTGCCGAACACCGCTATGGTGGGCTGCCTGGGGTGGCCATGAGGAGGTGGTTGGGGTGCTGCTCGAACGGGACGATATTGATCCCAACAAAGCTGACCCCGATTCTGGCCGAACACCCCTATCATGGGCTGCGGAGAGTGGGTATAAGGAGGTGGTGGAGAAACTGCTGGAACGTAGCGACGTCAATCCTAACACAGCTGACACCCAATATGGCCGAACACCGCTGTCATGGGCTGCCTGGAAAGGCCATGAGGCAGTGGTGAGGATGCTCCTTGAACGGAACGTCGTTGATCCCAACATAACTGACACTAAATATGGTCGAACACCGCTATCGTGGGCTGCCGAGCGTGGTCATGCGGAGGTGGTGAGAATTCTACTCGAACGGAGCGATGTCGATCCCGACATGGCTGACACCCAATATGGCCGAACACCTCTCGAGTGGGCTGCCGGGAATGGGCATCAAATAATTGCCACTTTGCTGCATGAACGGACGGGTTTTGTTCCCGGATCCTCAGCAAGCCCCCCATCAACGGAACTATTCCCCTCCGAGCCGTCTACGCTACCTGAACCCCCTTCTAAAAGAAGACGTAAGTTTTGATGTCCAAGGGTAAAACTCGCCGCTTCATCCCCCTACTTGAGATGCCTTTCCATTAGGGTATGATACCAAACTTGACAGAGCAACCCTCGTTCTGCTACAAACGGTTCTTCTATATGGATTGACAGGTTACCACAGGTGTCCGACCTTTACACCATTTTCTTGGAACGCCTTGTCTTCTGTTTAGTTCTTTCGAATTACCATATCTCTTTTAGTATTTCCCGTTGTAGTGTTTAGGTTTGACTTAGTCAATTCTGTATATATCCATTGCTCATTGGTGCTCTGCACTCCCATCTCTCTATACATTCACCCTTTTAATTTGCCTTGCACTTCTCATACCTTCTTAGTTACGTTATCCTAGGTGTCAATTATCGACTTTGTATTTCACTTGTCTTATTGCTTAATTTAGACAGTAACCTTGTTCTATTGAAAGAGGAGTAGATTGAAGCCTCGTAGATACGGAAAGAAATTTAGTACAGACATATACTACCGACATCTGGGCTGGTACACCATAGGAGTCAAAAGGGGAAGGGTTTTTTGCGGTGTGGTGAGTGATTCGCAAAGTTTTGTCCATTTTTCTCTTTTCTCCCACTTTTCTTTCGACTTCACTGTATTGCAACCTTCCTCCTTTATTGACACTAGAGGCATCATAGCCAATTTCCCCCGCTGCCTTTCTTGAATATCACAATTAACTCATCATGCCCCCTCCCCTAAATATACCCCTCCTCTCGCTGACCCTTCCTCGCCAGTTTTGTGACCACACACCCCTCAGAACGCTTTGCCGGAGATATTCTGCATGTGTCGGAAAGCGGACTGAAGAGGCATCTGAAGAGTGGGAAACAGAGCCTGGATTTCACTCCACAGCCCAGGTTACTATCGCACCCTGAGCTCCCGTGGCCGCGCTAGAGCACTGTTTTCAAGAACATTAGTTAAATGCTAAAACTCAAAGTCGACATACTCATATTATATCTTCCCGCGCTGTTAGGAAATATACATTTACATCCCAAACCTTAACTCTCGACCATTAATTATGTACATCTCGCAGCCTTACCCAAGAACAAGCCTATTCTAGAAGCTTGCAACCCCTCCCCGACCCACTAGGTCAGCTGGCGGGAAAGGCCCCAAATGAATAAACCCTTTGCGGGGGTCGAATAAAATAAAATAATAATAATAATACTGGCCGAAAAGGTTGATGCTCTAATCTAGAAAAGGATTTGAACTGTTGATCTTACCATGGACTTTAGTGTGCTGAGTACTAGCCCCTACTATTATTAGCCATCTGTGCTGGGCGGCTTAGTCCTTGCCTAGCAAGGACTGCACCGTGCTTGATCATGGATAATCACTCGCGTAAACTTGTAGGGGACAGCTACCATAGCGCTGTGCAAATCTTTCGTCCAAGATATGGAAAAGGAGATTTTTTTTTTTTGTTGAATAAAAGTGTGACGAAAGATTTCCCACTACACCAATTGCGGTAAGCGTAGATGTGTTTGGAAATCTTTTGATACAAGCTGTTTTCCTTTCTTTTCGGGTTTTGACCCCCAACCACGCATTCTATTCTTAATGCTGGAGGTTCAGCCCTAAGGGGTTGGATTGCCTATAGGGCATGCGGATAGGCGGTTATATGGATATACATGTATATATATATCGTCTTATGAGGATATCCGCCCACGAAAGATACTGTTATAGGGCATATGGTTTTGTGGTTTCCGGCGGTTGGGCACTCTGCACTGAGTTGTTTTTTTCGCATCCTATTTAACTAGACGTAGGGTATCAGTTTCATGGTTTGGTGAGGCTCCTTGCCATAGGGTATGAGGTATTGGGTATTTGGTTTCATTGTTTTTTCATACACTATGTTACTAGGCATATTGGAGTTGGCACACTAGCGGGTCATAGGTTTCAGTGATTACGGACGGTGATGGGATATTAGGATGGTTCTACATTGCCTGAGGTTGTTAGCGGTATAGTTTTGTTAGTTGTATATGTTTCTGTCGAGTTTGTTGGGTTTTGTGAGTGTTTTGTTGTCAGTTAGACGGAGAGATATATCTCCTGGCCCGTCCTTAGTTAGAAAGAGAGCAGCCATCTACTCCACCGTTCCTCCACCTTTCGCTCCGCTTAGAGTCTATTGCGAACGCACTTGTATGCTTCTCTTCTTTCGTGTTTTCCTTTAGGTTCCATCATAAGGTCCATGGATTGTAGTTGTTACATTCAACGTTCCCCTATCCCCTAGCTCACTTCTCTTCCTTCGGTGGAACTTTCATTCTGATAATCGTCTCCCGGTATTTTCAACAGTTGCTTTTGAAAAAGTGCGCAATGGCTGAGCTATATACCGGAAACATGGGGGCAAGAGATGCGCGAGAACTTCTGCTATCTAAAATGGTTAGGAAGACCCATTATTTATGCAGTGAAGCAGTGCTATATATCAGCAGCGGAAAAGGAATCAAAGCGAGCAGTACGGTATGGAAGACAGGAGAAACCGGATAAGAGCAAGATTACATATCTGGTCGACTGATCAAAGGTGACATGAGCGAAAGGTTAATCCAATGAGTAGAAGTCAGAGCATAGTAACCGACACTAAGGGAGAATGACAGGCTTTGTCGTACTGAAGACGTGAAAGGTGTGTATCCGAAAGCCCAATTTCAACAGTTGGGAAGCGAGCGGATGAAAGTGATGTGCTGTGATGTGCTCTTCAAATTGTATGGTGTGCAAAAGACTTCGCGGGCGCGCCAAACCAAAAGTAGCTGCTAGGTGGTGTCGGGCATGCAGATGGCCATGCGGTAGATTACCACCGGAGGAGGTTATCTGTATACTGGGGATATGGAGGGCTCTACGTCATGTATTTATACCTCTTGCTTTCTTGTACCTCTTACGAAGAACAACACCCCCCTCCCCACCTTACACGAGAGACCTCCATCAGTGGCTGTGAGCGGCAAAATCGAACTTTTTCAGACAACAGCTGACTCAGCTCACCAAGAGGCTGTAAATTCCCAACCAATCACAAAATCTAATTCTTTCCACATCCGGCTGAGTCTACCTGGGACGGAGTTTTACTGGCCCATAATATCCAAGAGATAGTCGGATTCTTGGACCAGCGCATCCTGGTGCAACACCAGAGCGTATGTTAGCCCTCTCTTCCCTTGAACTCCAGGAGAAGTCAAATTCACCGAATATCGTTCCCCTCTCTCTCTCGAAAAGGATTCACGTAAAATAGATCATAGTGCAAATTCCCGGACACCAGGTCAGTCGCAGTACTAACTCCCAACATGGATGACATCCTGGATGGTCGAACACCGCTATCTTGGGCGGCCGGGAATGGCCACGAGGCAGTGGTGAGGATGCTGCTGGAACGGAACGACGTTGATCCTAACATCGCTAACACCGAATATGACCGAACACCACTATGGTGGGCCGCCGAGGGTGGTCATGAGGAGGTGGTTAGAATACTGCTCGAACGGAGCGATGTGAATCCGAACATATCTGACACCGAATATTGCCAAACGCCGCTATCGTGGGCTGCCGAGTCTGGTTACGAGGAGCTGGTCAGAATGCTGCTTAAACGGAGCGATGCCGATCCCAACATGGCTGACAACCTAGATGGCCGAACACCTCTATCGTGGGCTGCTGAGAATGGCCATGAGGGGGTAGTGAGAATACTGCTCGAACGGGGTGACGTCGATCCCGACATAACTGACACCCAATATGGCCGAACACCGCTATCGTGGGCTGCCTCGGGTGGTCATGAGGAGGTGGTTAGAATACTGCTCGAACGAAGCGATGTCGATCCCAACATGGCTGACACCGAATATGGCCAAACGCCGCTATGGTGGGCTACCGGGAATGGCCATGAGGAGGTAGTGAGAATACTGCTCGAACGGAGCGATGTGGATCCCAGCACAGTTGACACTAAATATGGCCAAACACCTCTCTTGTCGGCTGCCCGGCAGGGCTATGAGGCGGTGGTGAAGATGTTGCTAGAACGAGACGACGTCGATCCCAACATAGCTGGCGCCAATGATGGCCGAACGCCGCTATGGTGGGCTGCCTTTTGTGGTTGTGAGGCGGTGGTTAGAATACTGCTCGAACGGAGCGATGTCGATCCCAATATGGCTGACACCAAATATGGCCAAACACCGCTATCGTGCGCTGCTGAGAATGGCTCCGAAGGGGTGGTAAAGATGTTTCTTGAACGGGACGACGTCGATCCCAATATGGCTGACACCCAGTGTGGCCGAACGCCACTATCGTGGGCTGCCTCGCGTGGTCATGAGACAGTGGTGAGGATGCTGCTTGAAAGGAACGACATTGATCACAACATAGCGGACACCCAATATGGCCGAACACCTCTCGAGTGGGCTGCCGGGAATGGGCATCAAAAAATTGCCACTTTGCTGCGTGAGCGGACGGGTTTTGTTCCCGCATCTTCAGCAAGCCTTCCATCAACGGAACTCTTCCCCCGCGAGCCATCTATGCTACCTGAACCCCCTTCTAAAAGAAGACGTAGGTTTTGATGTCTTAACGTAAAACTCACCGCTTTTTCATCCCCCTACTTGAGATGCCTTTCCATTAGGGTATGATACCAAACTTGACGTAACAGCCCTCGTACTACTACAAACGGTTCTTCTATACGGATTGGCAAGTTACCGCAGGTGTCCGACCTTTAGACCATTTTCTTGGAACGCCTTGTCTTTAGCTCTTTCTAATTACCCTATCTCTTTTGCTGTTTCCTGTTGTAGTGTTTAGGTTTGGTTTAGCCAATTCTGTCTATATCCACTGCCTATTAGTGCTCTGCACTGTTTTCTTCCTATACATTCACCCTTTTGATTTGCCTTTTATTTCTCATACCTTCTTGGTTACGTTATCCTACGTGTCAATTATCGACTTTGTATTTCACTTGTCTTATTGAACAATTTAGACAGTAATTAACCTTGTTATATTGAAAGAGGAGTAGATTGAAGCCCCCTACATAAGGAAAGAAATTTGGTACATATACTACCGACATCTGGGTTGGTATAGTACGCCATAAGAGTCAAAAGGAGAAGGGTTTACCTGTATCATGAGTGATTCACGGGGCTTTGTTTGTTTTTCTCCTTTCTCCCACTTTTTTCTCTTTCACTGTATCGTAATTTTCCCCTTTATTAACACTTGAGGCATCATAATCTTTTTCTCTCATTGCCTTTCTTGAATCTCACAATTAACTCATCATGCCCCCTCCCCTAAATATACCCCTCCCCTCGCTGATCCTTCCTCGCCAGTTTTGTGACCACACACCCCTCAGAACGCTTTGCCGGAGATTTTCTGTATTTATCGGAAAGCAGACAGAAGGGGCACTTGAAGAGTGGGAAACAGAGCCTGGCTCTCACTCCACAGCCCAACTTACTATCGCGCCCTCGGCGCAGGCGGCAGCGCTAGAGCACTGTGTTCAAGAACATGAGTTAAGTGATAAAACTGAAAGTCAACATACCCAGATGCCTTCCGGCGCTGTTAATTAGGAAGTAGGCATTTACATCCCAAACCTCAACTCTCCACCATTAATTATGCGCACCCCACAGCCTTAGTTCAAAACGGGCCTGTTCTAGGGGTCTGGAAACCCTCCCTTTCATACTGGGTCGGCTTGCCGAAAAGACCATAAATGAATACACCCTTTATGAGAAGGGGACGAAAGGAAGAAAGGATCCGGGCCGAAAAGGTTGATGTCCTGAAAACGGATTTGAGCCATTGATCTTACCATGGGCTTTGGCGTGCTGAGTACTGGCCCCTACTATTATAGGTCGTGCCTGATGGCTTAGTCCTTGCCTAGCTAGTATGGTATATGATCATAGATAATCACTCACGTCAACTATTAATAGTAGGAACGGCTATTAGACAGCTGTAAACGCCGGCAAAAAAACCTGCATGTGCGTGACCTCTGTTGGAATTGACTGATGCTGCTCACTATGCATTGGACCGACCAGCCATACGCTCAACCTATTGGTCTGCATACACCCTATCCCGTTATCTTTCAGACAAAGAAATTCACCGGATATGCGTTCGGATAGATACACTCTCCGGGAGCAAGTTCTTTCATGCTACTTGGAATGTTCTGATATCGTTCGACAAACCTCCGGGTATGCGCCTGAGATCGGTGAGGAAAGAGTCGTATGCAAGCAGGCTATATTGCCCGAAGAGTTTTCTTTGTGATGATTGTTCTTTTCTTTGTTAGCATGATTTTTTCTTGCGGAAGCAAAGGGGGAAACCTGCGTGGAAGAAAGGAGGCTGGCATAGAAGAGCGGGAGGACTGCATGGAAGTAGAGCCATGCATGGAAGGGAGTGGATCTATGTGGTGATCGGTGGAAGGATAGGAGGAAGAGCCCGAAGGGCTTCGTCGATCTTAGATATATACTCCTGTCTTTACCGTTAGTTAGTTAGAGAGAATATCGTGAGAGTTGAGAGAGTGCGTGTTGAATGCAAAGTTTTTGCCCCGCTTTTAGTTGTGCGATCTATCTTTAGTGTTGCCTTACCTTGGCGTTTCGTTTGAACTGCCGTCTATCGTCCGCCGTCTATCGTCCGCCGTCTATCGTCCGCCGTTTTTTCGCCGTCTAGCCATTGCCGATTTCTAACAACCTCCGCACCACTTGGAGACCAATCTGGAAGGGTAAAAGTCCAAAGCTGACTAAAATGGAACAGATGGACCTTTCCGGTTCCTTGGAAGCCTCGGGGAGTCCCCTGCAGAGATAATATTCAGTGCCGTGCCGTGAACCCACCCCCATCCCAAATGGTTTCCCTCACCCTAAGGCCGGGTTTCCTCCTAGCTATCAAAACCTGAAGGTCCAGGCTAGACATAACGGCCCCATATCGGTAGCTGAGGATAGTATAGGGTTTGCGCATGGGGACCTAGGTGGCGGTTAATAGGAAATGGACCTAGGTGCAAGAATGAGTTTGCGCAATACAGGTGGGTGTAGGTACCATAGATGGTGGAATGAGTAGGGTAATATCCCCCTGCCCTAAAATTTGTTCACTGCTCAAAGTTAGATTCCTAGCTGCTGCACAAGCCGGGTACTAACAATACTGGCTGCCATAGAACAGGTGATAATCTGCTACTGAATGCCCAATATTATCATCACCAAAATCTTTTAAAGGGAGTTGTGTTGCTGCTGACTTATTGTTCTGAAGCGATTGGATTTCTTCAGGTCTGAAAAGCCTAATTTTACACTTCTTCTAGGTCTCGCTACCTACCTAGGTGTCTAAGACTTTTAGGTTAACAGAAAATAACCTGTTTTTCTGCCACCTAGGTCTCTTTGCGCAAACTCTCTAGTGGTAGCATTTTCATAGCACTAGAAAATGATGAAATCTTATCCCTAATGTCGCGCTTAAGAGATAATGTGAAACAGTGCATAATTCAGTGGCCGTTTCAGGAAAATTTCTCGTCGGCGGAGGCGAAGGACCCGTCAAGGCCTTCCTACAACCGTTAGAAGCCCAGCCCTGGGCATCAGCCATGGACCAAGGGCCTTCAAAGCAGGCTGAGACGGCCAGGAAAAGGAATATTGGAGGACCGGTGTGGGAGTATGGCGTGACCTTCCCTTAGTTGGATGGTGTGTTGCGCATGCCGTATCCCTCTCCTGTGGTGAGGTCGTAACCTCTGAATATATTTGACAATAGACTGATGTGAAACCAACTTGCTTGTGGATGTGTTGTGTGTGTGTTCTATGTCTATGGTAAATACATGAAAGAGGGCCTTTTATAGGATACACTATCCTTGCCAAGCCTCCTTAACTGGGCGGCCAAAAACAGAAGCTCAACCCTTTCAAACAACCCTAGTACCAAACTGTGCCCACAAGGGTCTCCTCCTCCTTTCTGCCTTTGACCCCAAAGGCTACCCAAACAAAAGAAATGAAACAAAGGAAATGATACAAATGAATGGCTGAGCTCTCTGGCTTCTGTGACAAAAGAAATAGCAAAGGAATGTATAAGCTCTCAGGCTCCTCAAACAAAAGAAAAGAAACAAACAAATCTGCCTTGTAAACATCTCTCCAACGACCTTCCCTCTCGCTCTCTCCCTGTCAGTAATGTCTTCATCCTTTATCCAATCCCCAAACGATGCATCTTGCCAACGAAACAAATATCATTTGCCACAAAAACATATCTCCATCCTTCCATCAGTTTGACATAGCAAACCACAAACCTGTTAACATGATTCAAAGGACAACAAAGGACACAAAACCTCTCAACGATACCTTTCTCCAATCTGCTCTTGCTCTCTTCATCCAAACTATCTCCTGCCTTCAAGATCTCCTCACTTTCCAAATCAATTCCCTTTTCAAGTTGTGCCAACTTATCTTCTGACTGATCTTTCAACGGCTGTTCTGCTGTCTTCAAATTCAACTTCATCTTGTCCTCAGCGGATTTCCTCTCTTTGCCTACACTGGCAATGGTACAAATCATGTGACAAACAGTTCTTAAAACAAGGAAGACACTCAATAAAACCCTCGTTCTCTCATCAGTAGTAACTATAAGTGCATTCATCTCGCTTTCCAGTCTTTTGATATCAAAAGTAGTGACCTCATGGTCATTTGACTTCTTAACTTTGATCTCTGCAAGCTCATCAGTCTTGCTATCAAGTATATTAGTTTTCAAACTCTCAGGCTTCTGATCATATTTCTCTATCAGAGCAGTAAATAGCCTTGGCCATTGTTGGTGAACAGATTCAGGCAGTCCTTTTGCAAACAACAAAGCATCACCTCTCAAGTGATGGTGAGTAAAGGCTGCAAGCATTATTGATCTTTCCAGTATTGTCAAACCAGAAGCATCACCATAGAAGTCCTCAAGTACTTTAAGAAAGTCCTTGATACCATCTTCTGAGTTCTTGCAGTTTCCATACCCATGAAACTGTAGCTGTCGATGTATCCTATGACTCTGTAAATAAGAAGAAACACTCGCCATGTGAAATCGCTATGCAAAAACAAACAAAACAAAAAAAGAGTAGCAGAAGGGGGGGGTCAAGTTCGTCAAGTTAAACACCAATCCGTTTCAGAGCACCAGTTGTGGGAGTATGGCGTGACCTTCCCTTAGTTGGATGGTGTGTTGCGAATGCCGTATCCCTCTCCTGTGGTGAGGTCGTAACCTCTGAATATGGTTGACAATAGATTGATGTGGAACCAACTTGCTTGTGGATGTGTTGTGTGTGTGTTCGATGTCTATGGTAAATACATGAAAGAGGGCCTTTTATAGGATACACTATCCTTGCCAAGCCTCCTTAACTGGGCGGCCAAAAACAGAAGCTCAACCCTTTCAAACAACCCTAGTACCAAACTGTGCCCACACCGGTAGTGGGGTCCCCCCAAGCGGTGTCTGGGTTGTGGCTAGCTGATTTTCATTTCTGGAGCAAGAAGAGCTTTTTTTTTTTGGGCCCAGGTCGCCAGCTCCCGCCGGTTATTTAGGACCAATGGCGATCTCTTGTCTCTCAATATTTCGCTTATGAAGGCATGGTGGTGCTTAACCTTGATGCTATCCTTTTTCTACTCTTAAGTTGCCTAGGTCAAGGGTTATGGCAAATGGAATTATCCAAGTGTATCTTTAATATGGAGCTGTTGAATGTAAAATTGAACTTTTTCTTAGGCTGTGGCTGACTCGGCGGACACGGGGGCGGCGGATTCTTGGTGGATCGCGAAATCCAATAACTTTCCACATCCGGCTTACCTGCCTGAGGGGGAGTTTGACTGGCCCATAAAAAAAAGACATAGTCGGATGAGAAAACCTATACAATACCAGCGTGTCACGGACGTTCCCTATAGAATACCACTCAACGTTTACCTATACCAGCCAGATGAATGTTTTAGAACAAAAATGGATTTTGCTCAATGAACTAACTTAAAAAAAAGATGATCACCCCAACAATGAGCAATGACAATGGTTTCCTTCGGAACAGACCAGAAGGGTAAAACAAAACAAATAGGGAAGAATAAATAGCAAGAAGAAAGAAGTATGTAGTACTTTAGATTAAGAATTGAAAGTCTCGTCAGTCTGAGAAAACCTCCGTTCCTACACTTTTCTTTTTTTTTAATCGCTTTTTCCACAAACCAAACATGCCAATCGAAATTGGAGCTCTATTCACAACATGGGAAGAGCTCAGGGCTAAGGTGGAAAATTGGTCAATTGAAGAGCACTTTCAGTTTAAGTTGACACATAAAGACCAAATGCGGGCAGATTATCGATGCAAACACCGCACCTCAGGATGCTCATGGCGTGTATATGCCTCCTTAGAACAATAAGGAAATATTAAAGCCAAGAAAGTCGAACGAGAACACCAATGAGCTGGAGCCCACGAAACGAATCACCAAGTATCGAATACTCAGTCATGGTTATGACGTGTTGTAACAATCCTACACAGATGCGGTTATTTATGCAACAGGTAACGAATTACTTACGTGGTTGGATTAGACTATTTTTATAGTCTTTGGTCTTTCTTGAATACTCGGGAGAGTGTTCTTCTTTCCGAGATTAACTTATAATCTCGTCTTCGCCTTAGACTATCTTATAGTCTTCGTATCTCACACCAATGTCTTATTGGGGAGAGGTGTAGGGGGAACTTCTTCGTATCTCACACCAATATCTTATTGGGGAGAGATGTAGGGGGAACTTCTTCGTATCTTATTAAAGTCTTGGTTGTTCTGACGCTAAGAACTGCGTTGCTTGCATACAAGCGAGAGGTAAAGGATAAAAGTAAAGGTATATTGTAGAAAAGTACTTAGATGGTCGCGTGAAGATCCTATATCTACGGCCCGTCGTGATCCTTTATATAGGCCTCTTCCCGCAACAACCCTGACCCTGGTGACTCATACCTATGAGTCACACGA
>Ga0307509_10009901_pt1 | contig 11787 bp, 12 predicted proteins | sample 10_EM_MG_FD_202245 | JGI IMG/M metagenome (GOLD analysis project Ga0307509, IMG submission 202245) | Populus trichocarpa ectomycorrhiza microbial communities from riparian zone in the Pacific Northwest, United States - 10_EM | ecosystem: Host-associated > Plants > Roots > Unclassified | place... | reverse complement strand
AACATTATCCATGTCAGTTGAATATGTCTTGCTGTTATCGTCGGGACCATCGGAGAAAAGATTATAAACATAGTAACCGATCTTACGGTCGCCGTAATCAAATACTTTGTTCAGATAATTGGGATCTTCGGCATATTCCACGGGAACTATACTCGTTGTCTTCGAATCGCCGAGAGTGCGGGCTTCAACATCGAGTGGTTTGTAGGTAATTGAAAAGTTGTCCGACATCTTCCCGATGAGGTCGTGATAATTATCGACGGTGATCTGTGTTCCATTGATCTGGCTAATTACATCGCCGCGTTTCAAACCAGCTGAGGAAGCCGGAGAGTTTTCTTTTACATAGAGGACCTGCGCGATCACGTTGGTATTGTCCTGCGAGTCACGGTACAACGCAAACTCAAATCCACCTTCTTTATTCACACCACGGAGACTATTTAATAATTCGGTGAAGTTTTCCTGTATCCACGAGAAACGATCATCGCTGCTGAGTAATGAATGAAAGAATTCATCCGGTTTTAATGTCTTGTCGGGATTCGCGGGAATACCGTCGGACCAGTAATACCAATACTTCATGTTGTCGTAGATCCATGAATTGACGTGATCGTTTTCGTTTGTTGGGGCCGGATCGTTTTTATCGCAGGCTTGAGATAAAATTCCGATTAAAATCAGAACCAGTATTCGTTTCATAAACTCATCGATGATAATGTACTGCACTAACGCAGAAACTACAGTTCATATTTTGGACCAACAATTTGTAGATAATCTTATCCAATAGATCGACGGAAACACCCTCTTTGTCTTTTAGGCTGGGCGTGGCGATTAAATCTTCCACCTTTGTCCGTTTCATGGTCGTGTTGGAATCTATCAGGAAGAACGGATTGATGATTACCCTCCACCTGGCGGGGATACTTTTATATATATTTTCCCCACTCTTCTTTGGGCCCATCAGGTCGGCGCGCTTCGAAAATGTTCATTGGTCATTCATCGCACACAACGCTCTCATCGCCTCTTTCTTTTATTTGAACCTGCTGGTGATGATACCACTCGGCCTCCGAAAGAGAGGCTGGATCGTTTACGTGATCGGCGGGTTGCTCGCGATAGTTTTATACGTCACTATTTCACACTACGTGCGCGAGGCATTTGTGGTAAGGGAAGTTCGTCGCGTTTCCCGGTTCAGACCATTTCAATACTTCGGACTTGCATTCCCCTATGTGATGGCGTGGGTGTTCAGCACCAGCGTAAAGTTTTCGATGGACTATCTCGTGCTCGAACGAAAACGAAAAGAGAGTGAAAACGAGAATCTGAAGTCGGAGCTTTCCCTGCTCCGGTCGCAGATCAGCCCCCACTTCATGTTTAATGTTCTCAACAGTCTCACCGCACTCGCCCGCAAGAAGTCGGACGACCTCGAACCCATTATTATCAAGCTTTCGCAGCTGATGAGGTATACCATTTATCATTCGGCCGTACCGAGGGTTGAGTTGGATACAGAACTTGAATACCTACAAAATTATATCGATCTGCAGCGATTACGTTTTGGCCACCACATCCGGATCAACTTTGTAAAGGATGTACATCAGCCCGACTTCCAGATCGAGCCCATGTTGTTGATCTCATTCGTAGAGAATGCTTTCAAACATGGATCGGGTTTGGTGGTCGACCCCGTGATTGACATATCTATCGAGTGCAAAGACGGTGTCCTGAAATTCAACACGAGGAATAAGTTTGTTGCCGATAGCGAGGGTGCGAACCATGAGGGGGATCCCGGCGGGGCCGGGACTGATTCCACTCACGGTGTGGGTCTGAAGAATGTGAAGCGAAGACTGGAGCTCCTCTATGAAAACAAATACGACCTTATTATAAAAGACGAACCGCCATGGTTTATTGTAAATCTAACATTGATTGGAAAATGAGATGCCTGATCGTTGATGACGAACCGCTTGCCCGCGAGCTACTGGAAGACAACATACGGCAGGTTCCATTCCTGGAACTCGCCGGCAGGTGTGGAAACGCACTTGATGCACTCGATGTGATCCATCGCGACCACATCGACCTTTTATTTCTCGACATACAGATGCCGGGGATCAACGGTATACAATTCCTGCAAACATTAAAACATCCGGTGCTTGTGATCTTCATTACAGCCTACGAGAAGTTTGCAATCGAAGGATACAATCTCGATGTGGTCGATTATCTATTGAAACCGGTTGCCTTCGACCGTTTTCTAAAGGCAGCGAATAAAGCACAGGATCTGTTTTCATTGCGCAGCAAGCCCACATCGCCGGATTTTATTTTTGTGCATGCGGACTACAACCTGGTGAAGATCTCATTCGCGGATGTGATCTATGTGGAGGGTTTGAAAGACTATGTGAAGATACACCTGGGTTCTTCGACGCGACCGATAATAACAAGGATGAGCATGAAGACTCTCGAAGAACTTTTGCCCGCGAAACGATTCATGAGGATCCATAAGTCATTTATCCTTTCGATCGACAAGATCATTTCAATACGAAAGGGAAGGGTTAAGATTGGAGTGGCGGAATTACCGGTAAGCGATAGTTATGCGGATAAGTTTTATCAGTTAATTGGGAAACCGGAAAATTAATTTCTCACAGATCGCACAGATCACACAGATAAGATGCATTTGATCTGTGCGATCCGCGTGATCTGTGAGACTATTTCAGATTTAACCACGACACCTTTTGATCAGGCGTGTGTTCCTTTCCAAGGATATCTCTATAAAGGTCGGGCCGGCGGGCTTTTATGTATCGATAACCCCCTGCTCTCGTAAGAGTCTCAGGGTCTAACGTAGCGGTAGTAATATCATCGCCAAGGGTGCGGCATTCAGCCACGATCCCGCCAAAAGGATCTATGATCATCGAACATCCGTTCTTCAACTGATCGTCGTCCATGCCGATCGGGTTTGAGAACACGGCATAGATGCCATTATCATAAGCTCTTGCCGGCAGCCACCTCATCAGCCATTCGCGTCCCTTGATACCGTCGAACTCCGCGCGAAGCGCATCCGGATTTTTATGTCGATTGTGCCAGAGTTGGGGATCGATAAAACCCGCGCCTGGTCTCGGCGATGGAGTGCACATTGTGACATGCGGCATGAAGATGATGTTAGCACCAAGCAATCGCGTCGCTCTTACGTTTTCAACAACATTGTTATCGTAGCAGATCAGGATGCCGCACTTCCAACCTTTGATATCAAACACGCAGTATTCGTTACCGGGTGTGAGGTATGGATTGATGAAAGGATGGAGTTTTCTGAATTTGGCGACAACTCCGTCTTTGTTTACACAGACGTAAGCCTTGAAGAGATTTTGATCGGCATCTTTCTCAAAAAGACCTGCCAGTATGTGAATGTTGTGCTTCGCCGCGATCTCCCGGAGCCTGTGAATACTTTCGCCGCCGGGAATGATCTCGGCGAGATCGAGCATCTGCTCGCGTGAAAGACTCCTTGCGAATGAATAGCCTGTGATAGAGCATTCGTGGAAGGCAACTACATCGGCACCGTCTTTTGCTGCCTTCGCCGACAACGAATCGATGAGAGATAAGTTATAGATCTTATCTCCACTCTTATTTTCGAATTGCGCTGAAGAAACTCGTAACTGCTCCACTTCTACATTCTGCTGTTCAATATTCGTCTGTTCTGCTGTTTTCTTCTACCAACTGTCACTCGATCCTCCTCCTCCAAAAGATCCTCCTCCGCCCCAGGATCCGGAACTGCCACCGAAGCCACCACCGCCGCCGCCACCACCGCCTCCCATAGGAAGGATCCAACCGCCGCGCGACATATATCCGCCACGACCACCACCGCCCCGCCGCGAACCGAAAATGATGATGATGATCAACACGATCAGCGACACCCATGAAAATGGTTTTTTGCCCCTCTGTTGCCGGATCGGCTGATCGTTTACATACTCTCCCCTTATGGTCTGAATGATTGCGACGACTCCGGTCTTTATTCCAGTCGTGTAATCACCTTGCCTGAAGTAGGGCGCTACCTGGTTCCTGTCGATGCGACTCGATTGTGCATCGGTGAGCACGCCTTCGAGACCACGTCCGACTTCTATCCGCATACGCCGTTCTTTGATAGCGATAAGCCACAACACGCCGTTATCTTTCTTCTCGTCGCCGAGCTTCCATTCTTTAGCTACGCGAATAGCATAAGAATCGATATCGTCTTCTTCGATCGAGGGAATAATGAGAACGGCAACCTGGTTCGAAGTAGAGTCGGCTTCGGCTTTCACGAGGTATTCAAGCATTGCCTTGTCCTGTGGTGACAGCACGTTCGCTTCATCGTGGATCATATACCCGCCTTGTGGGGGAACAGCCTTTTGAGCAAACATTGTCGACGAAAAAACAATCGTCAACAGAATGATATGTATAAAGGAATTGATTGATTTCATCTTTACTGACGCCTTATTGAATTCTCAGGTCGTCACCCAGTTCGTTGATATCGTCTTCTGCACGCAGGAATCCTTTCTCGAGAAGTATTTCCCCGCTTCTTCTGATGGCGGCTTCGAGTCCGTCTATCAGTTTGTCTTTACGGATGCCTTCTATGATCAGTCGCACTAATGCATCCCATTCTTTTTGTTCTACAACCTTACTGATGCCCTTGTCGGCCACTACGATCACTTCCTTTTCGAAGAACGAGACAAAGATCAGGATGCCTGTTCTTTCCCTTGTATTAAAAACCTCTTGTTCAAGAAATGCTTTTTCGGCGCGAACACGTGTCGACGCATCGAGGTGTTGCTGACTGGCAAGCATTCTTTTAAAAGGCAGTATGTAATGGGAAGCGAAAGCACCAGCAATACCTGCCAGGAGGAATATGACAAGGATCATCAAGGGATCGTATATCGCATATTGCGGCGCATAACGATCGAGGAAAATGATTGTAAGGAATGTACTGATGGCTGCGATCAGGCCACCGCGGTAGTTGGCAATCGTGTACCTGCCGCTCGACTCAACGAACACAGGAACGATCTCACCCGAGATCTTGCTCTCGGCTTCAAAGACGGCAGCTTTGATGCGAGCCAGATCTTCGCTGCTAAAACGAGTTTTGAGGGACATCGTGCTTTTGGAGAATTCCGGTGTAAGTTATTTAAAAGGACGTAATCTAGATCACTTTATTCTTCCACCGTCCCGATTTCAAATAGAAAAACGCCATAGAGAACATACTGATCCAATAAACCCACTCGCTGCCCCAACCCCAGGTGATCGGCAGAGCCATTGTTTCGAGGACCACATAGACATAAATGCTATAGATCACGATCGTTATAGACTCTATGGTAAGATTGACAACTGTATTTCCGGTCCCGGTTACGCCGTTCAGCCACACCGTCGCGAACGACATCATTAAAAGAGCCACGGAAACAACACGAATGCTTGGTATCGCATAGTTTATGAAGTCGTCGCCCTGGCCATAGAACGACACAAACAACTGGGGCCATCCATTCAACAAAATGAACAGCACAAATGAGATCGACAGGCTGATCAGACTGATCTTGCGAATGAGCGGTAATACTTCGTCGTGTCGTTTTTGGCCGATGATGTTCGATACCATGGCGCTGCATGTAGATGCGAAAGCCCACGAGAATGTTCCGAACAGGCCAAAGATCACACGCATACTGTTCGATACAGCCAGGGCCATTTCACCATGATGCTCTACGAGAATGTAGAAGAACTCCCAGCTGATAATGCTGATAGCATACTGCGCGATAAGCGGCGATGATTGTACGAGGATAAGTTTTACGGTTGGACCATCGATGCTCTTTTGCGCGAAGAGCGAAAACTTCTGGTGTATTCCTTTGAAGTGGATAACAATCCAGATCACTATGAGGCCCGTAAACTCCGCAATGATTGACGCGTAAGCCGCGCCATTGAATCCAAGCCGCGGCATTCCAAAATGGCCATAGATGAGACTATAGTCCATAAAAATATTCATCAACGCTTCCGACAATGCCCCCCACACCAGGAACTTGGTTTGGTTTGTACCAACAAGCAATGCATTGCGCATTATGTACAGGTACAGAAATGGAAGCCCCCAGATACGAATGTTAAGAAAGGTGATGACCTGGTCGGCAATACTGGCGTCATGAAGCGACCATCTGAGAATTGCCGGACCGACTGAATAAGTTATGATGATGCCGACAGCCGAGATCGACAACGCAACCCACACGCCGTTGAAGAACAGCTTGCCAATTTCCTGATGAAGATTTTGTCCCGCACGGCGCGCAATGAGAGCCTGCAAGCCATTGTTAAGGCCATTGCCGATAACGGCAAAGACGAGATAATAGATACCCGTGATACCGGCGGCCGCAAGCGCATGCCGGCCGAGACCACCCAGAAAAATGTTGTTGACTATAAAGTTGATCTGCGGAACGAAGAGAGCAAGTGCTATCGGCCCCGCCATACCAAATATCTGGCGGGTTGTGGTTTGTATTCTGAGGTCTTGAGGCGTAGACATTTAATGTAAAGGCAACACGCAAACTACTAAATTAGGAGGTCACACTTCATGACTCTGCGTAAACGTATTTTTGGCAAGGCGGACATTACACATACTGGTTGGCGATTTTATGTATCGCTGGCAATCGGAATACTGTTTACGATTATCTTCTTCTATTATGGACAGGTTATTCGCGAGATATTTCGGTATTTTTCATATACCGCCGACTATGACTCGTTGATTCTCTTAACACCAGTTGAGGCATATTTTTATGATTTCTTCTTTGCCTTCATCGCTTCAGTCGGTGGATTCGCTGCGTTTAGTAGGACAGTATTGTCGTTCAATACGCGAATAGGCTTTGGCCTTTATTCCAGGATCATGCTGGATCAGACGGGTTTCCCGGGTTATTATATTTTTTTGTTTGCAAAACTTGGATTGATGTACGGAGGCCTTGCCTGGAATCTCGCCCTCTTTAAACACGTTAATTTGATGCAGGAGATGTGGATGTTTTTTGGCGCATCAATTATCGTTTTACTTCTGCACCAATGGGCCACGGCGAGATTGCGGATCAGGCAGGTAACTGCAAAGGTCATGTACACAGCCTGTGCGGGGCAGTTGATGTTTTGCGCAACGCTTGCCCTTTTTCCAATCGTTAACTACAACAAATTAAACACGGCCGTGCTGAATCAGATGCCATCTCATATTCTGAATTATCGCCTGCCGTCGTCAAGAGTTTATGAGCGTAACCCTAGAGTATCTCTTACCGAACAAGTGAGTGTAGGATATATTCAAGGTATCGATCACCCCTCAATACTTTTTTATTTTCTCTCACCAGACACCATTGGCCTGCACGACCTTGCAGATTATATTCCACGAACGAGGGACAGATTTATGGATTCGGAGAGGGCTGACCTGGAAATTCAGCTTTATGCGGATGCAAACGTTCCTGCCACCTTTATTATCAATTTGGTCAAGGCAATGAGGATTGATGGAAGTATCAAGATGCGATTCATAGTCAAGCATGAGTCTCCGAATATGGGAATACCGACATCGTTCAAAGGGTTGGATTTTCTTTATGATGCAACATTTTCCAGACATAAACTCGGATTGAGAGGTGATCAAATTCTTTTGAACGACTCAGTGATTTCAAAGGCGTATCTTTATAAGTGGGCCAAGGAACAAAGCTTTGTTGAAGAGACGGAAAAAAAACCGGCCTTACTCGTAATGTCGGCCGACAAAACAACCAATTACCGATCGTTGTTGAAGATTTACGAAGAACTCTATGCCGCGCGCGTTAGTTTTACCAATGAGCAAGTTCTTAGGAAGTTCAATCGCACCTTCGACGAATATGAAAGTAGATACAGTGACAAAGAAGCTTGGGATTATGCGAAAACCTTTGTTTACCCAACGTTAATCTTTTCAGAAACTAATAATTGACTCATGCAAACCATTCTTGGAGCCAACGGCGTAATCGCCACCGAACTGTCGAAACACCTGCCGTCGTTTAATACGACCATCCGCCAGGTAAGCCGGCATCCAAAGAAAATTAATGATAGCGACGAGCTCGTTGTCGCCGACCTGCTCGATTACCAGCAGGCCGAAAAAGCCGTTGCCGGCAGCGAAGTCGTGTACCTGCTCGCCGGGCTTAAGTACGACATCAAAGTATGGCGCGAGCAATGGCCCAAGCTCATGCGTAATGTGATCGACGCTTGTAAGAAGCATGGATCGAAACTCGTGTTCTTCGACAATGTTTATTCATACGGACACGTGAAGGGCACGATGACCGAGGAGACGCCCTATAATCCAACGAGTAAAAAGGGAGAGGTGAGAGCAAAAGTCGCCACTATGTTGCTCGATGAGATCAAGCAAGGCAATCTCCCGGGCATGATCGTTCGCGCCGCAGATTTTTATGGACCCGGTGCTCAATTGAGTCTTACTTATTCTACAGTCACCGAAAGATTGAAGGCGAAGAAGGGTCCCCAATGGATCGGGAACCCGAAATCGATCCACACTTTTACCTATACTCCCGACGCGGGCAGAACTGTGGCGAAGCTTGGGAATACAGCATCTGCATACAATCAGACATGGCATGCCCTCACGAGCAAAGAGAAAATGACCGGCGAGCAGTATGTCAAGATCGCATGCAAGATCATGGACGTACCCTACCGGCTACAGACAATGCCAAAGTTTGGGGTTAGCATCGTAGGGTTGTTTGTCCCGGTGCTGCATGAGTTTGTGGAAATGATGTACCAGTTTGATAACGACTACGTTTTCGATAGCACGAAATTTGAGAAAGCATTCAACGAGACGGCAACGTCGTACGAGGAGGGCATAGCCGCAACACTGAAATCTTGATGGAATCCAGGTTTTTTTTGATAGTCGCTTTTTTTACAGTCACACTTTGTAGCTGTAAAACGGAGATAAAAAAACGACCCAACATCATCGTGATCGTGACCGACGATCATGCGAAGAATGCCGTGAGCGCCTTCGGCAGCAAGATGATCAACACACCGAACATCGACAGGATTGCGAAGGAAGGGATCCGGTTCAACAATGCGTTCGTGACCAACGCGCTCTGCGGTCCATCGCGAGCGGTAATTCTCACAGGCAAATACAGTCACATCAACGGGTTCAAGGACAACCAGAGTACTTTCGACAACCGGCAGATGACGTTTGTAAAGCTCTTGAAAGATGCAGGTTACTACACATCCGTCGTTGGCAAGTGGCATCTCGTTACAGAACCAGCAGGTTTCGACTACTGGAATATTCTTATCGACCAGGGGACTTACTATAATCCTGACTTCATAGAGATGGGAGACACCACAAGGAAAGTTGGTTATACCACCGATCTCATCACCGACGAAGCCCTGAAAGTACTCGGCAGGCAGACCGACGCACAACCATTTTGTATGCTGCTCCATCACAAAGCTCCGCACAGGAACTGGATGCCGAATTTCAAGCACTTCGGAATGTTTGACAACGACACCATTCCGCTACCGCAAACATTCTTCGACGACTATAGCACGCGATCAGATGCGGCCCGTCAGCAGGATATGGAGATCATTAATATGTTTCGATCATCGGACATGAAACTGATACTCCCTGCCGGGATGAAAGACCCGGGTAGTGGCGGTGGGAACGGAGCCGATGGTGCAAAGATCTGGTCCGGCGATTACAATCGGTTCAATGACGAGCAAAAGAAACTTTGGGATGCCTACTATAAACCGATATCGGATGCATTCTATAAGAAAAACCTGCAGGGCGACGATCTCAAGAAGTGGATGTATGAGCGATACATAAAAGATTATCTCGCTTGCGTGGCATCAGTAGACGAAAACATTGGCCGCCTCCTCGATTATCTCGAACAACGAAAGATGCTCGACAACACATTGATCATTTACACTTCCGACCAGGGTTTCTTTCTTGGAGAACATGGATGGTACGATAAACGATTCATGTATGAAGAATCGATGGGAACACCGCTGGTGATGCGCTACCCGCAACGTATGTCAGGCGGACTGTCGAGCAATCAGCTTGTCTTGAATCTCGACATTGCGCCTACGATACTGGAAGCTGCCGGTGTTGATGTGCCTGCCGATATGAGGGACGTTCGCTATTACCGTTGATGAGTACCACCCCGGAGAAGGAATGGAGAAAGAGCGTTTACTATCATTACTACGAATTTCCATATGGATGGCATAATGTAAAGAAGCATTATGGTATTCGTACCGATAGGTATAAGCTGATCCACTTTTATAACGACATCGATACGTGGGAGCTTTATGACCTGGCCGAGGACCCGGATGAGCTTCATAATATTTATAATGAACCTGAGAAGAAAATGCTGATCGATTCTCTTAAAGATGAATTGGAAAGATTACGGCATGAATACCGGGACACGACTACATTAACCATTTCACATTAGCCACTGCCATGGTCAATGTGAAATGATCAATGATCAATGATTAGTTTCTGATCGCTTCGATGTTGAAGTGCAACTTCACATCATCAGCCACCACAATATTTCCAGCTTCGGTAATGGCACTCCAGCTCAGGCTATAGTCTTTCCTGTTGAGCTTGCCATTGATCTCGAAACCAGCGCGTGTGTTTCCCCAGGGATCGGCAACGATGCCGTTGTATTCAACCGTGAGTTCAATGGGCTTCGTCGTGTTGCGGATGGTTAGATCGCCTTTCAACGTGTACTTGTCGTCGCCGGCTTTCTTAAGAACACCGTTCTTGAATTCGATAGAAGGATATTGTTCGGCAGCAAAGAAGTCGGGTGACTTCAGGTGTGTGTCACGGTCTGCCACGTTCGTATCGATGCTGTTTACATCTATTGTAAGATTCACTTTTGCTCCGTCGAAATCGTCTGACTCACTTTCAATGGCGCCACTGAATTTCTTAAAGAAACCCGTTACGGTGGAGATCATCAGGTGTTTTACTTTAAACTGTACTTCGCTGTGGGCTGCGTCTACGCCCCATTTTGTCTTTACTAATACATCTTGCGTGCTCATGTCTTTTCGTTGTTTGTTTGTGATGTAAAGATGCGGCAAGACAGCACCCATGTCCATTGAACTGGGTTAAGAAGGGATACCAGGACCTTAACCTAGATTAAGATCGATCATTTCGACATCAATCGACGCCTGATCTTGCTGAGGAATTCGGGTGTTACGCCCAGGTAACTGGCGATGTATTTCTGTGGAACAAATTGTTCCAGGGTTGGATATCGTTGGCGGAAGGATTCGTAGCGTTGTTCTGCCGTAAAAGAGATCGTTTCCAATATCCGCCGGCCATGAGCGATCAATGAGTTTTGAAAAAGTATCCTGAAGTACTTTTCAAACTTTGGAACCCGTTCTAACAGGTCGTTGAGTCCTTTTACCGTTAACAGCAGTACCTCGCTATCGACAATTGCACGCGAACTGTATGCCGATGCCGCATTTGTTTGGAAACTGTGCAAATCACCAGTCCACCAGGAAGCAGTTGCAAACTGCAAAACATGTTCTACTCCATTCTCATCAGTGGAATATGCCATAAGGCAACCCATGCTCACGAATATAAAGTGCTGCGAGGGCTCGCCGGCTTTCTCCATGAAATCTCCCGACTTCAGTGACCTCGATTCGAGCAGCGAAAGGAGAATCGCTCTCTCGACGTCGTCGAGTGTTATGTGTTTCTCTATCGCAGTGAGTATACTTTTGAAATCGGCCATTAGTCGGGCAAATACCTCTGCACCAAACCGAACGTCCACGTGCCGGCAAGTGCGGCCATTAAAGTAACAATTGTTACGCTATAGCCCGCACCTATCTGTGCATACAATGGTCCCGGACAAGCGCCGG
>Ga0307509_10009900_pt1 | contig 11787 bp, 8 predicted proteins | sample 10_EM_MG_FD_202245 | JGI IMG/M metagenome (GOLD analysis project Ga0307509, IMG submission 202245) | Populus trichocarpa ectomycorrhiza microbial communities from riparian zone in the Pacific Northwest, United States - 10_EM | ecosystem: Host-associated > Plants > Roots > Unclassified | place... | reverse complement strand
TAATAATTGATTACAATTATATTAATAATTTATTAAACATAAGCTGGAAATTAGAAATTAACACCAACCTCAAATTTTTTAAACCACGCATCGATATTCGATATCCATTCAGGATGTCTGGATACCTAACTCCATTGAAATACTGGAATCTCCATCGACGATTTAAACAACGATGATATTACTTGGGCAACCTTAATGTTTGTGAACCTGAAAATAAATTAAATGAATGAAATATTGATTAATTGCTCATAAATTATGTTATAATTAAAAACAAAACTAAAACCGAAAGTAACTTACATTGAAAGGTCGTCCTTCCACTGTGCCTTGTATTTGCGGGTGAATTGATTCCGCTGTGAAGGCACATCGCCTCTGTTATGTGATGCCGCACTGGAAGCAGCATTGGTAGATGGCGTAGGTGCCTCTTCTTGATTGGCACCTATGGACATGTCGTCCTTGCTGCTAGAAAAACTAGCTGCGACCCTATGTGAGCGAAGAGTTGTTGATTTCATTTTACGCATCTACACAATTTTATACGAATAATTACATAATTAAATTCGATTGTCAATTAATACCCTGTTAAATTCTAATCTTTAATATATATATATATATATATATATATATATATATATATAAAATTCTGTAAAGGTGTTTTACTAGGGCGCTTTACACTATGCCTCTCCTCAGAAATCCCGACAAATTTCAATAGTGCCTTTTTAGTTGTCAAGGCTGGAGGAACTATACGTTAACAAGCAATTAATTGTCCAAACTTGATCCAAGGCAAAGTTGATGAGATAAAGTTTAAATTTATAGCATAAAAACATATTTAAAAGAAAAAAGACCAATCATAAAAAAATTAGCATGGCTTTTCTAGAATTACTTTTGCCTTTTATCGCATATTAATTTAGTCAAACCGAACTGATTAATTATTCTGTTCATTAAATTTTTTTTATTGCCTTGGTTAATCCTATATATTCGAATCTAATAGATAACTATGTTTTCATGTTTTTTTTTTTCAACCATTTATTTCATGTTTTTGTTTTTCTTAGGACCATTGACCTGCCTTTTGGTTATGTGGAAATTAAACAAGAGGGAAAGGCAGAGAACTCAAATCGATCCAAGTCCTTGGAAAGTTATGGTGCGACTACAAACACTTCAAAGCTAGCTTGTTAACGTATAGTTCCTCCAGCCTTAACAACTAACACTAAGCATTGTCACAACCATTGCATCTGCTTATAAATTCTTTGAAGACAAGTTCTCCTTCCAAGTTTCAAAGCTTCTCCGTAGGCACAAACATAGATAACGTTGAAATCTTGTATGTAGATCGTTAGGGGCCAAGTTCATGTTGAAAAGAAGTATTGAAAACTGAAAAGCATTCTCCACCCTTCAATCCTACAAGTGAAACGGAGAAGACGAGAAGGTTTCCTCTTTTCCGAGACACACAAAGGGTTATTGGTGTGAAATCCATAGATCAAATTGCTATGTAAACTTCTGAAAATTGATTTGAGCTTAGGTTAACTTTGCACTTTCCTATATTTGTGTGAGTTTTCATAGTTTTTTGTTTTTATAATATGCACAAAACATCATCATTAAAAGCAAGTTTTCCATACTTTTTCCTATTTCTTTATGTGAGTTTCATAAAAAAAAACTTATCATGCCGCACTCTCAAACACACACTTTGTAAAATAACAATACATCTTCAAAATTATAAGAAAAAAATAATGGAGATTATTATATAGTTCTTAACTTAGTTGTTAAAATTGATTCGAGATCCAACCTAACCTGACTTAGAGTTTGAATTATTAATTGGTTAAGTCAATTCATGATTCATTGGGTCAATTTAAATCTATTATTTTTATCTAGAATAATGTTTTTTTTTTATTCTCTGCTTTTATAGTTTCAACTAAGGTTGCATAGTAACATTCCAAGTTAGATTGAATTTAATAATTATGATAGTTAAACGTCAATTTTATTATTATTAATTTTTATAATGTCTTGTCTTTTCAGTGAAAATTTATCTCTTATGCTCTTGTACCGTGGTTTGGTCTTTTTTCTTTTAATTATGTCTTTATGCTATAAATTTAAACTTTATCTCATCAACTCGGCCTTGGATCAAGTTTGGACCTTTAACTACCAAAAATATATAAATATAAGAGATCATCAACTCAAAAAAATCAATTATGATAGTTAAACGTTAATTTTATTATTATTAATTTTTATAATGTCTTGTCTTTTCAGTGAACTCAATGTAATTAATGTCTCTTTAATCTATTTCTTATGCTCTTGTACCGTGGTTCAAGCATTGGCATCAATAAAAGACAAGGAAAGTTCTCTCCCACCCGTTTTCTAGTATGTGGTTGTGCCAATTTATTAGGATGTCCCATGCTGAGTTGGTGGTTGTTATCGATGGATGAAAATGACCTCCAATTTGGATTTCTTTTGGTACTTCATTGTTCAATATATTTATTTGATTCATAATTGTGTTGTAGCACACGTTTCTAAACCTAGAGGTCGCGGCTTATTTCAACGTTGTGCCCACGTATTAGCAGGTTCGGATAAAGGAAAATTGTGCATGTTTATTTCTACAGTGAATATTTGAAACTTGGAAGGAGAACTTGTCTCAAAGAATTTATAAGCAGATGCATTGGCTGTGACAATGCTTAGTGTTAGTTGTTAAGGCTGGAGGAACTATACGTTAACAAGCTAGCTTTGAAGTGTTTGTCGTCGCACCATAACTTTCCAAGGACTTGGATCGATTTGAATTCTCTGCCTTTCCTTCTTGTTTTCCACATAACCAAAAGGCAGGCCTCAGAGATTATTATACATAAAGCTAAATCATGTGAGGAAAGTCCTGTTCATGAAGACTCATTGTACTATGAATTGAAATAGTGTTAACAAAAGTCTTGTTCATCAAGATTCATGACACTGTGGATTGGAGTAGTGTAATAACATAATTGTCCTTGCCACAGAGAGGTGCAAAGACTGTAGGGAGAGGGTGGGGTTGTCTTTTTATTTGGATGCATTTGACATTAAAGAAATGGTTTTGGAAAAAACAGTCAATGCAAATTTTAGTGGGGCATAGTGGGGCTACAAACCCCAGACTGCAGACACCTGGTGCTAGGCTATCATGCCCTGCCACATATGGTGGACTAAGCAGTAAAAGTTTTGGGTTTTGTGAAGGACTTCCTTTTGTTAATGAAGACACCTGCAACAAGGCTATATACACTACCAGATTTCACAGTTTTATCGACAGACCGAATCCATCGGTGTGAGATTCAGACTTTGTTGGTAAATTTTTTACCGACTAAATCACCGACGGAAAGTGTCTGTCAGCATGTCTTTCGTCGATAATCCCACATTCCATCGCTAAGTCTGTCAGGAAAAAAAATATTATCGATGGTTTTACAGACGGAAAATGCACGCCAAAAAAATTTTCCCGCTAGAAATATACCGATGAAAATATTTCGTCGGTGATAATGGCATATCCAGTAAAATTTTTTCAACTCTCAGTAAAATGCCGACGGACTCTATCCATCTGTGAAGACGTCGGTGATTGTGGCATTTCCAGTAAATATTTTTCAACTCTTAGTAAAATGTCGACGGACGTTATTTGTCTATGAAGACGTCGGTGATTGGGGCATTTTTAGTGAATATTTTTTACTTTCTGTAAAATGCAAATGGAGACATTCCGTCTGTACATTCGTCAGTGGGGTTTTTTAATTTGTTTTCAAAAAAATTATTTAGAATAAATACTATAAAATTATATAAATTAATAGTAAAAAAACCAATTATGCAAATAAATTTTTATTAAACATCAAAAAAAAAAAAGTTAAATAAAATTCACAACAAATTGAATGTGTTTCCAAAAAAATATTAAACTAGAACAATGGCGGAGCTGGAGAAGAAGGAGGAGGAGGAGGAGGCTGGTTGTTCCTAGGACCATACGGCCAAAAAGGGGGCGCACATGTATCACCAATTTGTGATGTCATGTTCATGACCATTTGACGGAGTTGTTCATAATTCGCCGATAGTTTCTTGTATTTTTCAGTGAAATGAGTCGTGTGTTGTTTCAAGGCCATGATTTCCTCAGTTTGGGTGCTCGATACTGATTGGGAGCTCTCAACGATTGAGACACTACGGGCCGCCCGCAAGTTCTCAGCCGTAGTGTTGGAGAGCCCGTACACCCGATTTTTATCGAGTCCACCAGGCGATCCTTCCTCCATCCACAAATTCAGATCGAAATCCGGATGGGTCGAAGGAGCATCCCCATATCTCTCTAAGTGTTAACATTTCTTAAAATTGTGAAACCAATCTCCATATTTCAAAACCATGATGAAGACATGTATTAAGCAAATCTTTATACCTATCCCAACACTTGTTAAATGTTTTCTCCTGGTTTTTGAGTGAATGTGGTGATTTGTCTTTTGAAAGAGTTTGTTCTATGAGACGGAAAAAACTTCTTTAAAAATTGTTGTTGCATTTCATCCCAAGTACGAATGGATCCTGACCTAAGATTTTGTAGCCATGTTTTATCTTTATCTTTTAATGAAAAAGGAAAAAGCTTTAATCTAATGGTGTTTATGCTACAATTTAAGTCATTATAGGTGTTACAAACTTCTTCAAATTCTCTTAAATGCAAGTATGGATTTTCTAATTCTAAGCCATGAAAAGTAGGTAAAAGTTGAATAATGTCTGGCTTAAAATTAAAATGAGATGCATCAGGAGGAAAAATTATACATGATCGTGCACTTGTTCTTGTTGGATTCATGTATTCTTTAAGTGTTCTAACACGATTATTCTCATTATGAATTGACTGGTTATCTTCGTTAGCCATGTTTTCTGAAAAAGATGAGGATTTCCTAGAAAGTCTACCACTTAATGTATGTGTCCAAACTCTCATGCAAGTGCAGAAAGAAAGAAAGAAAGAAAAAAAGAAAAAGAAGAAGAAGAAACAAAAATTAGAGAAACAAATAAAAGTGAAAAGAAAGGAAAATAAAAGAAAATATATAATTTATAAAATAACTTACCACCCCGGCAACGGCGCCAAAAACTTGACAAGACCAAAAGATTAATGTCTTCTTCCAAGTGCAGGAGTGTCAAAGTAATAAATAATCTGGCAAGACCAGGGTCGAACCACATGGAGGTCAACTATATAAATTATAAATAATAATGATGATGATGATGATGATGATGATGATGATGATGATGATTTAAAGAGGACTTTGAGATGTGAAGACTAAACAATGATAAAAACAATTGTCAAGGTTAGAGGATTCACTAATGGTATTTCAAATAAGTATAATAAACTCTTTTTATTACTCAACTGGAAACCACACACAAAGGAGGTTCCAATCGAATGATTTATCGTTAATGGCTCATTATAAAATATTAACACGATCATATTAATTATCTTATTTAAGTAACACCAATACTTTTAAATATTGTCACGTATTCATGAGCTAACTTATGTTAACAACAAATCAAGTTCCTATTACAACAACGATGTCGGCCGAAGACTATGAATGATCGAGCATTTGATGTACCAAGTGTTATACAACATAAATCTAGATAGTCATTTAACAAGAAAGGTATTAATAATTAGTAAGATAAAAAGATAAGACATGTTACTAGCAAACTTTCTTGGATATAAACATTGAAGTCCATGTTGAGTTTATATTATACATATTCTAACACCATTAGAGAAACCTTTTCACCTTGACATAATTAACTTAGCTAAACATAATTAAGAAGAAGAACATAAATAAACTAGATAAGAACATAGTTATGATGAAAAGCATAAACAAGAGATTAATAATAGCAAAACTTAAGCATTACAAAAATATAAAGAAAGAAAGCAAGAACATGATCTTGATCTAAAAACCAAGATGACTAAATACATGACAAATGCCTCCTTTTATAGACTAAAATTCAGAACTATTGATTGGTTGACTAACTATTTAGTTGGTGGCCAACCATTGACTTGGTGGTTGGTTTTTGACATTGTTGGCTGGTTATTGATATTGTTGGCTGGCCAAAACGTCATTGCTAACATCAGAATTTGAGCACATTGTCTTCATGAAAGTTGTGGGCAATTGTCTCAGCTTTTCAACTAAAAAACTAGAGCTCATTTGGACTTCTAGAACTCGAGATATGAGCTGAAAACCGAACAGTGTCTGGGTTGCAGGACAGATTCCAACTTCTTCGTTGTTACTACCATTTGAACTCGAAAATGGCACTTTTAAATCTTGGACTCCCCGTGAAAGTTTTAGGCCTATGTCTTAGCTTTCCATACATATAAACCAGACCTAAATCCAAGGTCCACAACTCTAGTTATAACCCAATAACCGAATGGTGTTCCAGTTTGAATTGAACCAGCATCTCTTCTATTAGCCCTTTCTTTGTCTTCTCAATTTCAATAGTTAATCACATCAATCAATCCTTTGAATTATGAGATATACCTACATTCAAAATAAGCAATTACCATAAATTAAAGATATCTTATATTATCAGACTTGTTATTATAAAACATGCTTTAGTTAAGAAATTTAATGATACTTTAGTGCAATATAATGATATAAAGCCTTAATGAAAAAACACTTTTAAGTACTAATCACAAGCCGAACCAGATTTTCCCATCTTCATCCTCCAGTAGCAGCCTACACACAGCGGCACCCACGGAAGCAGCCCCATTTCCAACTGAACTCGCTGACCGGGCAGCCACTACCATCTCCACAGCAGCTTCAGCGGCCACGGACGACAGTAACAAAGTCAACCCCGTAGCTACCCAACAGCTAGATCTGCCATAGGCAGAAGGAAAAATGAATCGGGAGGAAAGAGAATAGAAGGCTTTAAACAAATCTAAAAAAAAACTTAAAAAAGACTGCTTGTGTTTCTTGTTGCACGTGATAGTGGTTCTCACCACCGGCGAGGAAGAGAAGAGGAGAAAAAGCCAAACCAGATCCACCCGTTTTCAAGGTTCTGCCCTCAGGCATGCACCGCCAGCGGTGGCGGTGCGTGGAGAAGAAGCGCAACCACTATTCCGGCAGTTCTAGAAGATTTCTCGGCAGTTACTGATTTTTGGGGTTTATTTTGTAATTTTTGAATTGGATAATGTGTTGTTTGATTTTTATTATTTTGCAACATGTAACTATGGGTGTGGGAGAAAAACATAATGAAAAGGGATATATGTGTGTTTGTATTTTTTTTATGTATGTTTTAGAATTATAAAATAAAAAATACAAGAAAAAAAATTTAACGTTTTGATTTGCACACGATCAAGGATAATGATCTTATATGTAAGATGTATTCCTGATGTTAAAAGAAAAAAAGAGTTTGTTTGTGTTTTATTGACGTTAGAATTGTTATATTTTCTTTGTCTAATAAGATAAGAATCTCCTTACCGAGGAGAACTTTTTTTAATAGGCCATTGACAAGACAAATTGTCAAAACTTCTAAATCACATCAAATTGCAAAGCAGCTTACCTCATGTAGGGTGCACTAGGGGTGCTAATACCTTCCCTAGTCACAACTAGTCCCTTACCCTTGAATCTCTAACAAAGGCCAGTATATCCGAGTTTCCTAGTAACCTGAATCAAATACTAGGTGGCGACTCCAACAATCGAACGAATGAACGAAAATCGCCATCGACGCCGCATAGGGATATGCGACAACTCTGATTCTAGCCTCCAGCACTGCCATTTTATCTTGATCGATGCTATCAAATGACTTTCGTTGGCAAATACGTCCATGACTGTCAGGGCTTGTGCAAGTATTGATGACTACACAAATATTGGATTGTGTTAAGGATCTTGACCATGTTTATCATTCTTTCTTCGAGCTAAGCTGTTGTCGGAGTCTGATTGGAGGTGACAGGTCAGTTAGAAGGACCTTCACCAAAGGTATTTCCCACTGTTTGCTCGAGTAAGCTAGTGAGGCGAACCATACTTGTCTTCAGAGATTCCAACTCTTCTTGAAAATAGGCGTCACGATGAGCACACTCTTCATCTTCCATGTTTCTTGCTCGGAGTCGAGTGTTGTAGATTCTTTAGGGACCTATATTTCTACCTGGTGCATGTATGTATGTTATTTACAATGAATGGATGTAAATTTTTGTACATTCTTATTGGATATGGATGGCTATTTAGGGAGCTTATACTCTAAAGACAGGTTTTGGGGATATTATATGATGGGTAGGCTTTCTACCTAGTCTCAAAAGGGTCTCTTGTTGTCCTAGTGATCACCCTTGTGAAGGCAATGTGGGGGCTCAGTAGGTAACGGGATGGCATGTAGACCAATCATTACTATTCTAAGCACTCAGTGAACAGTTAGGGTTTACACAAACTTAAACCGTGACTAAAAGTCGTAAGGTAAGTTGTTAGTGCCCCACTCAACCTAAAGTTTTTCAGTGTAAACTCTCACACAAAAAAGTGAATGATGCATGAATCTATTCTATACAATGTGTGAATGATACGTCCAAGAATCCAAGCGTAAATAATAAAAGGAAATTGAATATTTTAAAAAACAAACATACAAACCCAACAACAACACAAAAATCAGACATAAATAAAGTTTAGTCCATAGGGTCCCCAGCGGAGTCGCCATTCTATTGCACGTGCTCGTGCAGTGTCGATGGCGATCATCCGCTCTCGTATGTATATGTAAAATATGGTGTAAACACCTAAAAAAATAAAGAGTAAATGATACAATCCGGGCAACAAAAAAACAATTAGATTCGGATTCTGATGTAAAATGCACAACTGTCCAGTTTTACGGCAACAATTATAATTCTCAATCCGACCGTTGGATCGGGCTGAAACTTTATGTGGAGTCTCTTGACATGTTGTCGTACCTTGGATTAAACTTCCAGATCAATCATAGTTTGGGAAGGCTTTTCAATATGGGTCCAGAAAAGCTGTATGAATTTTGTTATTTACTTCATTTTAACTTGTGGACTTCCTATTTGGCAAGGATTCTTTTCCTACAAGGATATGGCAGCTTGTTTTGGGAATTTTCTAGTTCTACAAGGATCTTTAATGAGCTGCAATATAATCTCCAAGTGTGGCAAAGATTCATTAATGTTTCATAATCCTTTTCTTATAAAGATTCCTTATTCATCCTAGCTACACAAGGAAAAAAAGGGATTGTGGTATTTAATGACAAATTAGTTATTTTTTATTATTTTCTTTCATGTTTGGGCTTAATTAAAACTTTGTTTTGAGCTTGGATCCAAGGCTTGTTTGGATTAGGTTGTGGGCTTTTCAGTTTAAGGTTTTTGGGTTAGTTTTGTATGTGGGTCAGTTCAGCCCACAAGGGTAGATCTATTAGGGTTACTTTTAAGAACTCTTAAACAAATGTAACCTAAATTTCAGAGCTTTGATGATTATTACTTCTGAATTTTTTAGTTTTAACATGTGAGAGTGATTCTTGTATTCTTCAGTTCTTGAACGAACTGAATCTGACTTATCGAAGATTAACTGGCTTTGTGGCGTCATTCTACTCATTCCAATAGTGTTGGTGCCTTAGGGCAGGTTGTCATTGTGTCACACTCCTATCAGACCTATTTCGGCTTTCCAGGATCAGATCTTAATCTTGATTGTGGGTTGCGTGATCATGAGGTTCGCATCAGTTGGTATCAGAGCTAGGCTCTGAAACAAGGTCATATCCTTATGTTATTTTTGTTTTTTTAGTGTTTGCGTCCATCTTCTGGTTCTTTGTGTCTGCGTCATCTAAGCAAAAAAACAAAACAAAAACAAAATAAAGGTTATATTTCATCTTGTTACTATCTCTAATCATATCAGTATATTAAAAAGAAAAAAAGAAAGACAGAGAGAGGGATTAGTTGAAATTTAAAGGATCATTCAATTTTTACCGTAGAAACACAACTCTTGGTGAACTATAAGCAAATCACCTCAGAATCAATTGAAACTTCATAATCAATCTATTGGGGCTGAAATTACATCATATGTCAAATTTGGGCTTATTCTAATATTTTTTTCTTAAGGTTTTATTTCGAGGTTCAATTTTGTCATAGAAACATAACTTTTAATGAACTATATGCAAATCAACTCAGAATCAATTGCAACTTCATATTCTGTCTAATGGTGGTGAGATCGCAACATATGTAAAATTTGGGTTTATTTTGATATAGTTTGCTTGAGGTTTTAATTCGAGGTTCAATTTTGTCGTAGAAACACAACTTTTAGTGAACTATAATCAAATCACCTCAAAATCAATTGCAACTTCAAATTCTGTCTATTGGTGGTGAGATCGCAACATATGTAAAATTTGGACTTATTTTGATATAGTTTGCTGGATGTTTTAATTTGAGGTTCAATTCTACCGCATAAACACTATTCTTAATGAACCATAAGCAAACCACCTTAGAATCAATTGAAACTTCATATTATGTGAATTGGGGATGAGATTGCACACCTTTTGTTAATGAAGACACAGGTGTTTTATGGTTTCATTTCCTTTTTTTATCTTTATATTAACCTTTTGTTAATGAAGACAATTCCTTTACGTAACAAGGCTATATATATTTTATATCATCATGCAAAAATATTCACAAGTCCACCAACGAAACTACCAGAATTGGGATTTCTGATACTGAAAAGGATCAAATTTCTACCAAATGAACCGGTTCGTCCATATATAAAATATATAAAGAAGTAACCATCTAATAGGTGGCCCAGTGGTAAGAGCTTGGGACTAAGAGGTTTATTCCCCCTGCGGTCTCAGGTTCGAGCCCTGTGGTTGCTAATATGATGGCCACTGGAGACATACATGGTCGTTAACTTCAGGGCCCGTGGGATTAGTCGAGGTGCGTACAAGTTGGTCCGAACACCCACGTTAATCAATATATATATAAAGAAGTCACAATGCCAAATACAACAACACCTTTCGTCATTTTATTGGATTGGGAACTGAGCGCACCATGTAAAAGTGTAAATGGAGCTTGCTCATAAACTTAACTTTTCCTTTCTTTTTTCTTTGGCTAAATTGTTTTTTTAAAAAATTAATAATAATACTCAACCAGCAAATATTCACTGAACTAATTTTCTAATTATTTTTTCAATTTACTCTTAAACAATAAAATCAATAAAGAAACATATAAAATAAAGAGAGAAAAACCCTAACCCATCTTCATTGTCTTTTTACAACTTCTAACTCTAAGTTTGCAAGTCATAAAAGAAAAGGTAAATAAAAAAAAGTCCCATAAACTCATACAACAAATCTAAATTAAAAATTCTAACTAAATTTATTTTGTTGCTGCTGATGATGCTGATGGTGTTTGTGCAATTGCATGAGCACGAGCACGAGCACGAGCTATTGCTTGTGGTGGCTCCTTGTGGTGCTGCTACTGGTGACTGGATCTGTTACAATAAATTAAATGGGTTTTTGCAGGTGCAATTTGCAAGAATATTTTGAATTTATTTGTCTAAAAATGATGATTCTATATATTTCAAATATTATTGATAATGATGTATATTAAAAAATTGAATATTTCTTTGTACATTTTTTTTTTTATCATTACTAATAAAGATAATAGAGACATCGATTTTGTTCTTACCTGGCTACTTGTAGAAAATCCAAAATCATAAACCATGGTGAGATCAGTCTTGAAAAGTCCAAATGATCGCTCAGAACCAGGTCCACCATCGATCGAAGGTGCCCACCATCGATCGAAGGTGTGCAATCAAATTGCCATTGTAAGCCTTGGCATTCTCAATGCTTGGCCCTACGTCGTTGTCATCTCCTTTAAATGGCCATCCAGTCTCAGCCACCACA
>Ga0307509_10009899_pt1 | contig 11788 bp, 16 predicted proteins | sample 10_EM_MG_FD_202245 | JGI IMG/M metagenome (GOLD analysis project Ga0307509, IMG submission 202245) | Populus trichocarpa ectomycorrhiza microbial communities from riparian zone in the Pacific Northwest, United States - 10_EM | ecosystem: Host-associated > Plants > Roots > Unclassified | place... | reverse complement strand
AATCAGCCCTAACGGAGCATGGGATACCCCCAAACAACTTGAACTGGCCTTTCTCACGTGAGGTTTTTAGTGGGTAGGGGAGCATAACAGCTCTGAGCCCCACACTACCCCATACCAGGGGTGTGCGTTAACTTGCATTTTCATCCTCACTCCGGGCTCCGGCCCGGCTTCAGCACGTCAAATAGGGCTGATGGTAAATCTCCTGCTATTTGACACTTAGTTACAGTAGTTAGTACATAAAGAAGACTAATTACTGTGAATAAAGCGCTTTCCAAAAAAAAAAAAAAAAGGAAAGACCGAAGGTGCAGCTTGAAAGAAGGGAAACAATGAAAACATGGTCTTTTTGCTCAAAAAAAGTATGAGTGGATTCACATTTTTGTCAACTTTCACATGGAAGTAAGACCAAAGTTTTATTTTTTTTGGTTGTGTGTCTATGCAGATTTGTCTTGCTACCTGGTGGCTGATGTCAGCTGTCTCGTATCTACGTGAACACTAGTATGTTAATGGAGCAAGAAAATCTGTCACTGTGTCAACTGGCAGTTATAATATCCCACTTGGTTTTGTGTTCCTAGCACGACCGTCGGTTGGAATCTTCTTGGTGCCTGGGACCTGAAGCGCCGGCACCGGCGCCAGACCCCGTGTCGCACAAATTTGGTGCAGTGTGGGAAAGAACCAAGTGTGATAAGATAATGGTGCTTGGCGTGTGGGGTCAGCTCTTTCCCCCCTCTCGACATGTGGCAGGAGGTTATATCCTTTCCCCTTCTCTATCTCTCCCTTCCCCTCACCCACAATTCCTGTCAATATAGGAAAAGTCCCGACTCCCCCTTGACAGCGACAAAAATGGGGAAGGGGAATGGTACTGGACGTGGCCCAGTGTGTCACAATTTTTTTTAGCTATTCTTCTGGAGCCAGACAGAACTGGAAACTACTGGATTGGTCCCAGGGACATGACACCTTGTTGATGCGCTCAACTTGATGTGCCCCTCTGTACCACGCAACGATGGCACTTCCTCTCGGAATTTTTATCACAGTTACAATCGATCTAGTGGCGTATCCTGTCTTAGCTATTGTGCCCCAGCTCGACACTAAATACAGTACTTGGGATCAAACTGCGGTGATCTAGCTCCTCATGGCATGTAGCGGTGCCCTTTCTTCTTATGTCACCCGCCTCTCACAAAACTGACTTAAACCTCGGGGTGCCGAACCTAGTTCCAACACCCACTTGCCCTTCCAGGGGATCCTTTCGTTGAATACCGTCATCTACGACCCGTCGCTCAATCCGATCCTTAATTCTGCCTCCGCAGGGCGGGGGGAGTCTGTATTTATCGGTGTCCCATACAACAATCCGGGTCTTCTCTGTGCATCAGCAGGTAGCTCAACCATGGATGCAACTCATGGGAGCGATCAGGTAAGGCAGTATCGTATCACGGCGCGATGAAACTGCCCGAGCTTAATTCCTCCGCCTTCTCCGTGCACAGATTGAAGAGGCTCATTTTGTAGCTCAAATGTGGCTCAATTTTTTACCGTATGAGGCAAGCATCATTGCCATTCACCGGTCTCGTGATTTGAGTGAACACTAACGCTGTATCCCAGAACCATTCCCACGGAAGTGATGGAACTGGTGGGCAGTTAGCTATTCAAAGCGCCGCAGTAGACCGGGGACATCGTACAAAGCGCCGCAAGAAGTGTCCGTACCCGTCCTGCCCCACTGTCAAAGGTTTTGGGAGGCTCCAAGAGCTCAAACGACATGTGAGGGACAAGCACATGCCCCAGTCCGTATGCCCGTTCTGCAATTTCCCGTGGACTCGTACCGACAAAATCAAGGACCACATCATTTTCAATCACGCTTATATGTTCACCGCCGAATTTCTGGAAATTTTCATAGCCTTCTCTGGCAAGCAGGTTTCCGGGTTCCTGGGAGCAGACGATTATGGTCCCTATGTGGAGGAATTATTATCTCTAGGCGCTTCCTAGACGCTTTCTGATGTTGGGTTCATGGCGCCGAGCGCGTTTCCACGACCTCGACATGCTGGTAACTTGATCACTTTCTTTAAACCTTTGCGTCAATCTTCCTCATTCTTTTGTTCACGCCCGCTCCAGTACGATTTCGTACAGAATTCCTTTCACCCCGCCTGGCCTTTTCTTTCCTTTGACCAAGCCCCTCATTTATTCAGTAAGATTGTCCGTAACACCAACTACGATGTAGGTGTCGTAGAAGGCTCTCGTCGATATTGCATGTCTGTCCGTTGATACCCAACACAATACCCAGTACGGTAGATTGCAACACGACGTCATACGACCCACACTATCATATGATACCGCGCCTTGGGTGTGTCCCCAGCTGCCAGCCGTCATCGACGTGAGTTAACGCAGTTCAGTAATAAAGAGTTGTCGCATAATGGACAACCCAAGGTCCTGATAGGGCGATCTATTATCCTTGTGGACACCCTTCCGAACTTGAATGATGGAAGCCCATTGGTGCTATCATGCGGGCCCTTCGGAAAGTCGGCGGCAGAAAGTGAGGCATCTTGTGGATGGCAGTGGTGACAGATTACAACCACTAACCCGGACTCGCCCAACTACAGACCCTCCAGGGCCCAGGACGGGGAGACAGTGCGAAACTTAGAGAAAGTAGAACTAGCCGGAGGGCCAGGGCGTGAGAGGAGGACTGCTAGTAAGCTCCTCACTTGAAGCCGCTGCGAGATGCCACTGGCATTGAGGGATGTCCGAGTTCTCCTTTAGAGAACGAGGTATTTAAGCCGATTTTTTCAGGGACAACAACCGGCAAAATCGTGGGAATATTTCCGCGATTTCGTTGCAGCCGTAGGAATATCTGCGAGTCGTGTCGCACACAACCAGGCAAAATCGTCTGCGATTTCGTTGCAGCTATATGTACCGCAAGCCGGTTGCTTTTGGCGACTCGGCTGACCTCGAAAACTGTGGCTGTCGACTCGACTCGAGCCGCGACGAAAGGTCGACCATGACCGCCTCTTTGCAATGACAACTCATGCATCACACATCCAGCTAACAAAGACAACGACGACAATCTCGCGCGAGATACTACTTCATATTCCCACTCGAATATTGCTCGCGACGAGTCGGAGAGCTTGGCTAACAACTGCCGCAACCTACTTGCTCGCTTTTTTCTCGCAGCCTAACCGCTCTTCTGCAGTGCCACAGGCCTTCGCCGTGCGTTCGCCTGTCGTCTCGTACCGCACACACATGATTTCGAGCACCCCGTCTTGGCCCCTTCCCTTTTGAGCGAGTTCCAGTGAGTCCCTCTCATGCTCCCTCTATTTTTTTGCCGACCAGCCCACCACCGCTCCTCTACCCCACGGCGGTGCCACCCACCCCATTCAGCTAGCATACCGAAAGAAGGCATCCCAATCTGCACTTCCAAGTGACGACGCCGTCTCACCACCAAGTCCCCCAGACGAAGCCTCCCAGAAGCCGAAGCGGGCGCCGTCGCAGGTCTCGCAACCCGCCACCTGCACCCGTGTCGGCAGCGCATGCATAACATGACGAGGAGCTTGCGCTCTTCGAATAGGTGAGTCCACCTTTTTTAACCCAGTTCTGTGCGTCGCCCACCCTCCTGACGCCCCCCTCCCGCACTCCCGCACGCTCTTGCGTCCAACACACTGGGGATGCGACGCCGACATCGGTGGCATAGCCCTCTCCACCATCTTCGCCGCCGCCGCACCCAGCGAAGGGGACCTTGAACAGTGGGTCCGCCCGCGTCGTGCCCACGTTCACTCGACGGCCGTACCCCTCATCCCACCCGCCCGCATCGCCTCGCAACTCAACGCTGTGCACTCGCTCCCTCATTTCGATCATGTCTTCCCTCGCTCCACCGGCTCGCCGCTCGCATCAGCGCCAACACTCCACTCCCACTCAGCTCTTCGACCCGCCCACGCCTGGCCGCCTCTCTCCTCCGCACGGGCTCGCAGATGTCCCTCGACCATAACGCCCATCGCTGACGCCCATCGCCGACTTGGCCATGGTGAACACTCTGGTCTAGTAGCGAGGCTCGAAAAGCCTGTCAGGATGGGGAACACCGGCAAGAAAAGGAACGTAGGCAAGCTTGGCCACATCATCTGGCTGCACAATTTTTGTCATAATTTGTCGTCTAGCCACGTCGCCCACGTGGCCACGGAGAACGCTGGCGGCACGTGTGTTAAACCCTAACCCTCTTTCAAGAAGGTCCCCGATGCGATACAGTGACCTCGATCGTGTACTTATTTAGGTACTGAACGTACTGGACAACATGTCCAGCCGCCGGCGGGATCGCATGGCTCACGCTGCTCGTTGCGTACCTCGGCTCAGAGGCCTGATCGGTGCTGCTCTTATCGCGTGCGGATCCGACACCAACGCATGACAGGTCGTCAGCCTCCTCGCCATGCTTTTCCATCGCGTATAAAGTCCCATAACGGACCAAATTCATCCAACGCTCCGAGGTCATCCCTCTCTTTTGAACCTTACTGATACGTGAACCGAATCCTTCTCTATCCTGTTGGAAGGGCGTAGGGGTTGAATTATGCCTTGGATCATCATGTCATTCATACCTATAGTTCAAGTAGACGCGCGGGGCCTGTCAACCAGATGACTAGTCACAATTTGGTCGATGTTTAACAAATCAGTCTTGGCAACGGAAGTTCCGACAATGACCCTATCCTCACCGCAACGCTGCAAGCCAGTAGTCAGTGCCCATGTTTCTCCGAGATGAACTTGGCCACCAACCGACAACTCCAAATCATGCACCATAATGAACATGGTTCACCCAACGCTCCAAAGTCATTCCTTTCCCTTTCTTTCTCCTTAATCTCACCACAGCATCTCGAAGTGCCTTTGCCATTCTCTCATGATAGTATACCCCTTGCTTCCCGCCGGAGAACACCGACTTGTAAAAGTTCTCGGCGAGGTCCCGTCCATCCGTATCAGCCATGGCCCACATCGTCCCAACGACGCTTCGAATCCGCAGTATTGCACCGCAGCAGCAAGATGCAGCGCTTCATTGACCGGAGTCTCGTCAGTCAGTTCCGCCGTGTGGCAAGCCGCCAAGAAAGCAAATTCAGCATCTGGAAGCTGAGACCGTACGATGTCGAGCAACGACAGGCGCTTGCCTTGGTAAAGCTTGAAAGAAGACCCGAATGGCTTGCCGGGCTCGAGTAATCCGTGGCACACAATATGGGCGAATCGATGGTCCCGGAGGCGTTCTAGCAGAACACTAGGTGTCGCAGTTGCTCCCATGAGGGTTGTCGCCCCAGGACAGGCACCCTGTACCGCTTTCATCTCTTCCAATGCACGTACCACGGACGCATCTGGCTGTAAAACGAGAAGTATGGAAGGCTTTTCGAAGGTTCGTGGGTTGGGTTTACGGGATCCGATGAGCGCGGAAGGAGATGGCGTATATGAAGGGATGTATAGGTCGAGGAAATATCGCGGTGGGCCCACGTCTGATGGGATTGGTCCCATCGCGTGAAGTGGAAGCGAACGAAAGACGGATGTCGGGCACCACCAGACACGTGATTGTTCCGGTATATTCAACTCGTTTAGTCTTGTGGTCACTGGTCGACCGACAAGCTCATAGAGCTCCTTGAGAACAACACGTAGAGCGCCCTCGTATGCATCAGACTCGAGGCCCCTTCTTTCGTTCCCTCAGTAGTTGATCCTGCAATTTGTTCGCACGGATATAGAAGTCCTTTGAAGTAGGAATCAGAGAGGTGGAGAGTTGCGGAGAAGAATGAGTATGTCCGATCGCCACACGCAATGGTTGATAATGATGACTGGGCCATGAGCTGCAGCGGAAAGGAGAGTGTCGAAGGAAGGTGGCTTCAAGGTGTCGAAGCCTAACAGGGCTTGAATCTGGGTAATGAGCTCCTCGCGATCGTCCAAAAGCTTCTGTTTCTGCATCACGCTATGGCCATATGGATCCATCCCCTTGAGGTCATTGTTCCCATCAACATCTTTGTTTAGTGGGAAGGTCAGGGTAAGTGTTTCAAGTTCCCGATGGACCGCGGAGAATTTGTCTGCTAAATTGGGGTCTGCCAAACGAATTTGATCGACTGAGGTACGAAGGCCGCGCATTTCTGACCATGATAATCCTCTTCCTCGTTCGAGGGTCTGATGGCCTGCTCGAGATGACCAGTGTCGATGTGATAGGATGCGTACTCCAACGGGATCGTGTGCAAACTACGCGTTGAGACGAGCCGGGGATGCTGTTTGTCATGTGTGGGGGCAAATGTGAGAGAGGCTTGTACAAACGACATGGCATGGCCATACGCGGTCGAGGCAGAGGGGTGTCTAAAACGGTATGCAATTGCCGCCCATTGATACAAAAAAGGTTCCCAGTGATGTAGGCCCCCGAAGTCATAGTCAGCCGCAGTGGTGAAGAGTTCCATGAGTTCATGCAAGTCTTCTTCATGGCATAACAATTTGAGACGAGTTGATAGCAGTGAAATAAGAATAAGCCGGAGAAGAAAGGCAACACGGGAGTCAGCAGGCTCATCAGCGGTATTGATATCATCCCGAGTGGCTGAAATTGCCTCGTTGAGATACCCGATTTCATGAGTGAATTGGAAAGCACGATATAGGAGGTGGCTTAAGGTCGACTGAGCCCTGGAAGCAAGTTCACTACGGGGGTATGCAATGAGCAAGTGTCGACAATACATGATGCCATCTTCGATATTCGCTATGTCAGTAAGTTGTTTGACATAGGAAGCTCGAAGTGCGTAAATGTGGTTCCCGAGTGTCTTCATCGAACTTGGCTTGACAGCCATCGCCTCGGGGAGAGAGGCCATCAGGGTCACGGAACGATGGAGGCTTTGCAAATTCTGAATGAATGGATAGCGCGTGTTGAGTATTTGCTGTGCCATCCAAACGCAATCCCTCCAGGGAAGAGAGACGCCCAATGACCTTAGCATGATCGGGACCTTCAATAGAAGTCCCATCAAGCGCGGTACGGAAACGATAGATCGCATGCTCCAAATGCTCTGGCTTCCCATACGCGACAAATCGAGCGTCAGCGAACACGGCAGCCCAGCCCAATGCCTCCTCCCTGAATGGACTCGGCGCATCTCCGCAGCCACGAAACATGAGAATTGTGTCCAAGATTACCATTCCCTCTTTGTAATAATCATCCGAAGGAGCAACGACGAAGCGGTTGTAGAGAGATCGGGCAAGCGCCATGAAGAGTAGGTGCAAACTTGGTAGGCGTACAATTGCCTTTCGTAGGCAATCTGTGACTTTCTCTGAACAATTTTTCCATTCAAAGTGAGATTTGAAATGAAGACCAATAGTTCTTGCAAAGGCCGCAATGGGGTGGTCCAGGGATTGTATCGATATGTCAGAGTTGAGAAGTTCGTCACAGAGGTCTGCCATCTCCTCGATGTCCTCATCCACATCTCCGAGCTCCAATTCTACTTGCACGGCCAATGCATGGATAAGAGCTGTCGAGACTGGAAAAGGAAATTTCATGGAGACTTCGTGCCATTGTTCATGCAAATAGTAGAAGAATCTAATGCAGCACTTGACATCTTCGGGCCGGCTTGACTCTTTGAAACGCATAAACACGCCGACTGCGAGGTGATAGAATGTGTGAACAATGTTTAGGAACGAGGAGGGTGTATCCCGGGTATGTGGGAGGTATAGTAATAATGCCTCGGTGAAGCTGAGGATTGATTGTTCAAGGTCGCCCTGTTGCTGCCTCGCAAATGTTCCCATTGCCAGAGTGTTGACATAGAAAATACGAAGAGGATCCGTTCTGGTTAATGACAACATATCATTTTGAACTTGGTGAATGATACTGTCAAGGGAAAAGGCTGGGGGAAAAAGGAAGATAATTCAGAAAACCACGGCCTAATGGACGGCTTGGAGATGTCGGGAGTGAATTCCAACTTACCCTGTGCATCGCCCATAGTTCAACACTCGATAATCACAAGATGAACCACTGACACTCGGACGATGTCGTATGGGAAGAAAAAAGAGAGGGAATATGTTGTTGAAATTTCAGGTGCTGGGAAAACAAACAGGGAATGAAATTGGAGAGTCAAACGCGCGGTGATGCGTCGGCTGTCGGTCGTAGGCTGGCAAGCGAGCGATTAACACGGTTACGGCATCATTGTTGTGAAATATGAAACTTAGTCCCGCTTCCACAGTTTGCATGGACTTGGGACTTTGCGCGCGTCGTCTATCCTTTGAACTCATGAAGAGATGAAGCGGTGTTGAGACGTGATCACCACGACTCAGATCACGACACCCATCCTCGGCCCGGGTACACGTGATCTCGCGCAGAGCACATTCACTGGCAATTCAGCTTTCTCTTCCCCTCAGTTCCGTGCATGACCACAACGCTGAGGGACTGCTATCAGTTTTAATGAGCGGTGTGTCAATGCAAATGACGCGTCTCATTTCTCAACAGAGCTCAGCGGACCGTTCCGTGACTTTCTTCAAGCTCCAGGACCACGACAGCTTGCCCGATAGCAACCCCGAGTCCAGACTCGGATGACTGGCATCTCCAGCGCGCCGTTTAAAGCGCGTCAAGGTCGAGGTCATCAGCACCGAGGGGACGGCATCCTGTGGCGGAGATGATAAAGAGCTGTCCGGACTACTAGTAGCTACGAGAGCGCCAACGGGCAAAGGAAAGGGGCAGGGCAAGGTGGCAAGATGACCACCAGCGCGAACACTGTCGTCCGAATCCGCAGCGTCGCCAAAAAAAATGCCATCAAGGAGATGCGCTCGCAGTTCCCCGCGCCAGTGGACACGATGAGCTGCGACACGGCCAAGTGGAAGGAGATGGATCCTCGGGTTGCGCGATGTGTATCATTATTTCGAGTCCCTGCCTTTTCAACTGACCCACTATTACCTCTCAATGCTTCGTATCTCCCACCGTCGTCTCTCTTTTCGTTTTTTCGCTTTTGACAAGGGCGGAATAAGGGATTCGCGACGCTCATTTCACTCATGCTCTCGTCGCAAATGAAGGACATGGTGACTGACGCAGCCGTGGACAACCTCCGCGCCGCGCAAGGCGGCACGCTCAGCGGCTCAACCTCGAGGCTCTGCTAGCTGCCGAGGAGCAGGTCGCCGTGGATGCCATCAGCAAAGTAGGCTTCGGGCATCACAAGACACAGTTCGTCCCTACACCTCCCTCTCGTCCTCTGCGGAATTGATGACCGACAGAAAAGCGTGAAACCTAGATATATCCGACAGGCGGGGCAGCGTTTGCAAGACAATTTTGACTCGGATATGCCGAAGACCGCGACGAGCTTTGCTCGCTTCCTGGCGTGGGACCAAAGATGGCTTCTTTGTGCTTCCACGCCGCTTGGGACATGTAGGTCCTCTCATGTTCTGATTCCTCCTGTGGTCGTGCCCGCACTGCTGACGATATGGGACAGAAATGTGGGTATTGGCATGGACGTTCGTGTGCACCATATCGCCAACAGGCTCAAGCAGCACAAACCACCTACAAAAATTCTCGAGGAGACCAGGTGATACAATGACCGATGACCCTTCGTTTATTGGTTTCTTGGCCCCCTTCTCTCTCACCATTTTTCCGTCGAGTAATATGCAGACTCAACTTATAGTCGGGGCTGCCCACTGAGTTTCACAAGGAGATAAACCACCTCCTCGTCGGGTTTGGCCAGGTCTGTCGGTCGAGATTGAAACTCGACACCAGGCTTCGCAGAGCTACCTTTTATGTGACTTATGTCGTCTCCCCCCGCAAACGTCCCGTCTCGCAATATGTCTACGATTTGAGAATCCAGTTCTAAAGGGGGGAACGACAGATTCATTCCTAAAGATTTGATCGAGCTTCCTCTTCCCGACGTTGGCAAAGCAAATTTAGCCCTGTTTCTCGCATCCGTCTCCAAATACTCCTTCGCAGACAAGAAGTGAGTCGAGATTTCTCCTACTGACCACATTTCGTTAATCCCCACATAGAAATCACATTTTCATCGCGTCGTTTGAATCTACCGTCGAGCCCGTTGAGATCCCCATACCCCACGGTGGAGAGGCTTTCTGGCTTAATGATCGCACCGTTGGTCATGTTGTTACCAGGCAAGACAGCGTGCATCTACGCCATCTCGGTCGTTTTCACCAACTCGGCCCTCAACGTGATTTCAGATCTACCCGCGCTCCTTGGCAAATTTACCACTGCGTCTCCATCCAGCTTTCGGTACGCGGCAAAAGGTGGTATGCTCGTCTTTCTGGACAACGTCTACGAGGATGCTGATCTGACTAAATCCCTGAAAACGACAAGAAATAGCAGGACCGCGGGAAATACCGCTCTCGTATACGATGACACACGGATGAGAGACACCGGGACACGTGGACTAGCCCGAAGCGACCATCGCTCTTTGCGGTCAAGTTCTTCAAGGATGCTGGGAAGCACTGGCACTTTGGGGACAAGTACAACGTGCTGCATGGCACCGGACACGGAAGTCCTGACCGCTCTTTTTCTTCCTTGCATTTGACACCTCGACCAACACACGCCCGTTGGGCCATTTGGCGACGCTGGCGATTATGACGTGTCTGAAAAATACATCGTTCACACGACGAAAGACCTAGAGCTACCTGAGCCGTGGCACACCAAGAAAAACGCTCGGGCTTCCTCCCTATCCCGGACCAGCCTACCAACTGAACGTGTACCTCGTAGACTTCACTGGTAACCAGAAGCTGCGCGAGTAAACCCCAGGAAAATACAAAGAGCTTTTTGCGCGCATGACTGCCAGCGGCCAGGTCAAGAAAGTTAGAGTCCTCGGAGAACTGCGATATTTCAACGCTTGTCCGCGCAAGTCGACAGAGATATCAGGCCTCACAGCAAGTTCTTTCGGCAGATCGGTCCCAAGCTGCGTGAGCGTTTAGCGAACGCGTTTCTTTGGGCCGTATATGACGATCTTTGCCCTACATACGATGGTTACTGACGAAATTTGGTAGAGTGACCAGGTGTCAGCAACCAACCTTATCGGACTCATAGCCATCTGGGTCAAGTTTTGTCCAGGTCACTTTTGTCTCCTTGCGCATTGAACATGGGACCGTGTGTCGCCTCTTCCATAGACACTTACGTCGTTCGTGTAAACCATTTACCCTTCCCCTACGCGCACTTTTCTCAGCCCGAACGAGTGGGCCACCATAAATCTGACAGGTAGCTCTCAAATAGACAACGTGCCTCACTTTTTGTGGAAATAATCATTCGTCGTTTGTGTTAGTGGAACAGCATCCATACGCCGTCTGATTGCTACGACCATCATCTTCACACGCACATACACTTTTGTAACTCTAAGTGCACATCCGCTCCCTCTTACGTTACTCCTTCCCCCCTTCCCTTTTCTGCGATGCGTCGCGAGGGCTTAAGACTTGGCGGGAGGCGGTACCCCGACTACAGTACCCGACTAGTGGCACCGAGCGGGACTCTGACTTTTCTGGCTGTGTCGTCGACTACTTGTGTGAGAAGGGCTCCGGCCACGTCGAGAACGGGAGAACAGGATGCAGCGGCGCCTCTCTACTATATGCTTGCGATGTATGAGGATGAGGCGCCAGGATGGAAGCCTTGTCTGGGACGACCCGTGGCCCTCGGGCTGGAAGGCAAAGAACCTATGCATGACACAGGGTCCCGCCTATTTGCATTGACTTTGACAGGACGCTTGTTCTAGCTTAAGGTACAGTACAAAAACTGCGCCATCATACAGTTAAGTGCAGTAAGTTACAAGTCCCTGGCCACGTTATCTCCCTCTGAGACGGTGGCTCACTTGAGACGCCGCCTTTCCTCACCGTCCTATGCGGTACCCCTTGCCAG
>Ga0307509_10009898_pt1 | contig 11788 bp, 12 predicted proteins | sample 10_EM_MG_FD_202245 | JGI IMG/M metagenome (GOLD analysis project Ga0307509, IMG submission 202245) | Populus trichocarpa ectomycorrhiza microbial communities from riparian zone in the Pacific Northwest, United States - 10_EM | ecosystem: Host-associated > Plants > Roots > Unclassified | place... | reverse complement strand
ATTCCGGTTGTTGTCATAACAGTTAGCCACTGGTATGACTTCGATAGGAAGAGTTTTTCCACCTGCGGTTGTATTGGAGATGCATTGCAGAAACTCATATCCTATTGAGGGAGTTAAGCGTACCCGAGTTGGTCCGACACTTCCGGCAGGATAAATCCTGATGGAGGGTAGACCTCGGACGAACCCTGAGCAGGACAGGGTACTCGCACAAAGGTTGGAAGTAGTGGTGAATGTCAAAGGCTTAAATCTGATATCTACTTAAGTTTAAGTGTTTGGCATTCTACTTCGATAACCAACTTTTCCTCGAGAGAACTAAATTGTGTGAAGCTTCGAGCTTAACTATATTAAGTTTTACCGTTGATTCTTCTGAATTATTTTACCTCATCTTTATCTGCCACTTTGAGTGTTTGGTGCGGTCGCAACCTTAGAGTTCACCTCTCTATAGAGTGCCCCCGTTACATTAGGGGGGACGGGTCGAGGCGAGGTATCCTTGCAAACTTGTGATAATCTCTTCTCAGAGAGGACAGGCGAGGGGACCACCATGGTTTCGAGCGGGGGCATGGGCGCTTGCATGGGGCGTGAGATGTTAGGAGGGAGGTAAGGCAGCTGGAGGAGATGTCGAACCATCTACTGCGGGAGTTGGGCGTGGGTCTTGCTGGGTGGGGTAACACGGAAAAGGTATCCAGTGCTTTCCCTACTGCGTCTAGGTCGAGGAGGGCCCAATGCGGAGTAGGGGGGCGTAGCATAATCCTGGGCGGTTTTAGTGCTATCACACACGGAACATGGTCTGAGCCAGTGGAAGGGAGGGGGGTGTCCCATGAAGAGACAAGTGGGGCGAGGGCGGTGTTCGCGAAGGCCCGGTCCAAGACAGAAGGTTGCGAAACGGTATCAAAAGGGAAACGAGTGTACACCCAGGGGGTGTTGAGTAGGTGGAACGGGACGTCAAAAGCGGCATCAAAGTAGCGTGTAGCAATGGTAAATTCCCTTTCGGATAGGGAGCGGCAGGGATCTGCTAATGGATGGTGGAGGTTAAAGTCACCTAGCACCAGGTGAGGGTATGCAAGAAAAGAAAAAATCCGTTCAGGAGCTATGGAACGGTAGGGAGGGCGATTTGTGCGAAGGAGGTACACCGAGGTGACCCTGAGGGAGTGGTGGGGGGTTCCAAGGAGACCCTCCAGGGAAAAGACATCACCTGACAGCATTTCCGAAGAGTCGTGAAAAACCGCAAACTACTGTGCCGGTTTTTTTCCTTTTTTCTTTTTTTCTTTTTTTCTTTTTTTTTTTAAATCATATGTTCATTGTTTCTACGGTACAAGAAATGACATGCATCTTTAACGATATGGCCAAAACAAAACCGAAAATCAAACTAACAATCAACAAAGGAAACAAACATAACCAGTTCCCCCAACACGACCAATAATCGTCGCAAAGCAGCCGTAGCTAAAATCAAGGAGAGTTAAAACCGCTAAACTAGTCTCAAGGGCCAGGGGCGGGTAGGGCAGTAGCTTGGAGAAGGAGGTTCGGAGGAGGGGCGTGGAGGGAGGGGGCACGCGGGGGCATCCCAGGGGGGAAACCAGTGGCGGTGGTGCGAATGAACTCAGCCAGGGCAATGAGCAGCTGCTGGTCGGACCAGATTGGGGCCTCAGGAGCCAGGTCCGAGATCCCTTGGAGGAGGCGGGATCTCTGGCGGGCGGAGGAGGGTCATGACAGGATGGCATGTTCGAAGGTCTGCTGGGCCTCAGAGCACAAAGGGCAGGACGTGTCAGCATCAGGATCACTCCATGAGGGGTGGGCCGCGAGATAGCTCTTCCCAGATCGCATCTGGTGTATCCTCCCCGCAACGAACTTGCCCAAGCCCATGAAGGGATGGGGGCCCGTCGAGGGCGGAAAGGGGTAGTATGGGGGGCTGGGGTGTCAGACCATTCGGAAAGGAGGAGTCATTTAGCCCTCAACTTGAGGCGGGCAAAGGTGGGGATCACCCCCGGGACTGGGGGCAGGTAGTCTGTTAAGTGAAGGGAGATGGGTGGCAGCGTCGAGACGTCGTGTATGAGGGGGACGGCCATATAAGCCAAAGCTGTGATGGCGTTGTGTCGGTACCTTGGGTTCTTGGTCTTGTCCGGGGTAGAACGCCAGTCGAGGTTGAAGAAGAGGTACCGTTGGGAGGTAATTTTCCCACGCGCCATCAAGGCGGCACGGTGGGGTGAGAAGGTGGGGACGGATTTAGGGAGGCGTGCTGTGGCAGGGTTTATCTCCGGGGGGGAGCAAATGACCCTTAGGCCCGCAAGGCGGCGTTGGTGGCGTACCAGAACAGGCAGCGGAGGGAGACAGGCCTCCCTGTGCAAACACGCTATGTTGGTTCAGAAGAAGCAGTTGGTTATCCATCTACAGACCCGATGCCAAAAAATGGACATGGGGCCCATGATAGACGGGGGAGGATTCCAGACAGCGGACCCATACAGAAGGATTGGAGCGAGGAGCGAAAGCGCCAGGGAGAGACAGAGGTAGGGTGGGAGGCCCATCCCGGGGGGAGAGAGGCGCCGAATGGTGGCTAGGGCGGCATTTGCAAGTGTATACCTCCTGGAAAAGTGAGACCTTGGGTCAAAGGCGGGGGTGAAGATGAAGCCCAACCACTTCAGGCGTGACTGTGGATAGAAGAGCTGGCCCTCTAGCTGCACCGGGAGGGAGCACGGGGGCTCATTGCTCCTGGTGGTCCTCCACTGGATCAGTTCGGTTTTAGGAACGGAGAAGGAGATGTTGATCGGGGAGGCCTTTCTCTTGAGCGATGAGAAGGACTTCTGAAGGAGGCGAACGTTTGTTCTGTAGGAGGGCGAGGCCACTGTGACAGCAAAGTCGTCAACATAGGAGACAATGAGAGACCTGGGAATCTCCAGGTGGAGGGAGGAGACGTATATGACGAACAGAAGCGGGGAGATAGGGGATCCCTGAGGAACCCCGACCGAAACAGGGGCGAAGAGGCGCGGGGACCCTTGGAAGGTCAGGCGGCAGGTGCGATCCCTGAGGAAGGAGCCGACCCACTGGACCAGGTACGGGCTGACCCCCTTCCTTTGGAGGAGAGAGAGGAGTGAGGGAGACTCCACGTTGTCAAAGCCTCCCTTCACATCAAGGAAGAGAGTGGAGACTTTGTATCGGAGGCGGTGGAAGGACTCAACATTGTGTTGTAGGACGAGGGCGGCATCGGCGGTGGACCTCCCAGGGAGGGACCCGCATTGAAGGGGATAGATGAGGGAGCATATCGTTGCTTGGGCTGAATGGCGGGAAGCTACCACTCTCTCAAGGATCTTCGAGAGGGTACGGAGGAGGACAATAACCCTAAAGGAGGAGGGTGAGTTGTATGAGGGTTTACCCGGCTTGTCAAGGACGATACCAAGTCCTTTCTTGAGGGAGGGAGGGTGAAAACCGTGGGCCAACAGGGGGTCCAGAAGGGAAGGAAGAAGGGAGGGCATGATGCGGTGTACCGACTTCCACACAGAGTACGGGATGTGGTCCGGACCAGGAGCGGAGGTGTTCGAGGACTTAGAGAGGGCCCTGGATATTTCTTCAGAGGTGAGGGGGGTATAGTCCTCGTAACGCGTGAGGCGGAGGAGGGGGGGAGGTGGGGGTTTGGGGGTTTGGGGGGGCAGAAGTGGTCGTGGAGTGTTTCGGCTACCTCGGCCTGGTCGGAGGCCCCTGGTAAGTCCGGGAACCTTTGCGGTGGGCGGCCGAATGCAAATCTCTTGGCTGTCCATATTGAGCGTGGGGTGGCTGAGGAAAGGAAGTCCGACCAGTGTGTTTTCTTGGCCGTGGCAATGGCCTTAAAGTACGTACTTCTCGAGCTTTTCATATTGCTCCAGTTGAGTGGGAACGGGTCAAGGCGGGATATCCTTGCAAACTTGTGATATTCCCTCCATAGAGACAATAGGCGAGGGGACCACCACGGCTTCGAGCGGGGGCATGGGAGCTTGCTCGGGGCGTGAGAGGTTAGGAGGGAGGTGAGGCGGGTAGAGGAGATGTCGAACCATCTGCTCAGGGAGTTAGGCGTGGGTTTCGGCAGTCAGGGTAGTGTGGTGAAGGATTCCAGTGCCTCCCCTACTGCGCTCAGGTCAAGGAGGGCCCAGTGCGGTGTATGAGGGGGCAGCATAATCGCGGGAGGTTTTCAGTGTTATCACACATGGAACGTGGTCTGAACCAGTGGAGGGGAGAGGGGTGTCCCATGAGGAGACAAGGGGGGAAAGGGCGGTGTTCGCGAAGGCCAGGTCCAGGACAGAGGGTCGCGAAATAGCGTCAAATGGGAAGCGAGTATAAACCCCGGGGGTGTTGAGAAGATGGTACGGGACGTCGAATGCGGCATCGAAGTAGCGTGTGGAGATGATAAACTCCCTTTCTGATAGGGAGCGGCAGGGATCCGCTAACGGATAGTGGAGGTTAAAATCCCCTAATACCAGGTGAGGGTGGGAAATAAATGAAAAAACCCGCTCTGGCAATATGGAGCGGTAGGGAGGACGATTTGTACGAAGAAGGTATACCGAGGTAACCCTAAGAGGACTGTGGGGGGATCCAAATAGACCTTCCGGAGAAAAAACATCAACTGAAAGCATCTCCGAGGAGCCGTAAAAAACCGTTGAGCAGGACAGGTGCTGGTTCAAGGTGCGTGAAACATAAATGGCACCCCGTGGGCGGCCAGGGGGAGGGGGGCGAAGGAGATAAATCCCGGGAAGCTCGGCAGAACCGAACGTCTGGAGGGGGGGTCTTGAATAGCAACAAGCAAGGGAGGGTCAGGCAGCATGGTAAAGCTGTGAAAAAGTGAAAGAAAAACATCCCAGCTCCCACGGCAGTTATGTTGAACGATTGGAAAGGACGGGAAGACAGCACTGCTGTCGGTGTAGCGAGTGAAAAAATTCTCCATTAATGGGCAGAGCCCTCAGAGGAGTCGGAGTCTAGAGATTCGTCACCGCTCTCTCTTGGGGCGAGATCGGTGACGGTAATGGTCCGTTGTGCTCTCTGCCTAGGAGGAGGAGCATCGCGGGGGAGTACAGGGGCACTCGGGGTTCGGGGAGTGGCACTTGGTGCTGGAGGAAGGATCGTCGAAGGGCCAGCCTGGTCCTCAGCGAGATCCATGCTGTCCTGCGTTTGTCGAGACCGCAACTCTGGTGTCTCTGGAGTGGTCTTTGGGCGGGAGGGGCAATCCCTGTTGCCCGCAGAGTGCTCTTCTTGGCAGTTAGGACAGCATGCCACCGAGGATGGACAGCAGGCGAGGACAGGTCGGAGATTGCCACCCTTAGGGCAGCAAGGGTTAGGGCAGCGATGCTCTGCCTTAGTGTGGGAGAGCGAGCAGAAGGGGCAGACAGGCAAAGTGCTGGAGCAGCGGGTAGGGATGTGACCGAATTTCCAGCATTTCTTGCACTGGGAGTTGTTAGAGGAGGAGAACATCTGCTCCACTCTCCTGTTTCGGGAGAAGAGGTTGATGGAGGGGAGGATGGCGAAAGCGTCGGGCGGGGCCACAGTGACAACCACAGAGGTTGCTGACTTTTGCTCGCGAGATTCTGGGTCGGGGTTAAGGTAACGCGCTGAGAGAATGGAGACTCCCCTGGCATTGCGGATGGACTCGTGAAGGGAGGGGAAGAGTTGGGCATCGTTTGAGGGGAGTAATGCAAGAGGGACGGAGTGGATCAAAAGTTGCGTTTCGTTCAGAGCGGGTTTGAAAATATCCCAAGGAGAGTTGCCTACTGGAAAGGCCTTGTTCAACCTCGAGGTAAGGGGAGCGAAGTAAGGAGTATACGCGGAGGCGGGGGTGTGAAGGTCGGTACATAGCAGCGACACTGAGCCCTTGTGGTTGACCGTGCAAGTGAAGGAAAGGGGGAGGGAGCAGTTGGCTTCTCTGAGGACCGAAGCAGCAATGTCTGGGAAATGGGCTGCTATCTTGAGCGCCTCTGGGTGGGGTTCGAAGGTGGTTCGGGAGGCGAAAAATCTGCGGACAGCTTGGGGGAGAGGAGGGGGAGATTTCGTAATAACCTCACCCCACGCAACTGCAACGGAGGAAGCCGAGGCAGAGGCCTTCGCCTGTCGACCTTTCTTTCCCTTAGCAGGAGGTGCGACAGCTTGAGCGTAGGTGGGGGTTGCCTTGGGGGCCATGGTGGTGGGAGGACGCCAGTCCGGGTCATGATGACCGGGGGTCCAGGTGGGGCCGGGGGGGTACTTCCCTTTGGCGAATTCTTCCGCTGCCCAGGTGTGGGGGTATTCTTTAGCAAATGCCTCAGGGTTGCCATACAGTGTGGGAGGGGAAGTTGACATGTCGTATCTCGGAAGATCCGGGTCAGCTGCGGGGGAGGGCCAGACCGTATTAGGTGGGGGTGCGGGTGGAGCCGGATGAGCTCTTTCTTTCCCCTTCTCTTGGCGAGCGGGGTTGGTGTTGCTGGTGGGGGTGGGACGAGACCCACTGGAGGAGGGTCTGGCCTGTTGTGGGACACCAGGGCGTTGGGGAGGGAAAGGGGCCTGAGCGGCAGACGGAACATGTGAGGCAATGTCACGGAATGATGCCTGGAGAGGGGCGAGGTTCGGGGGTTGTGGGGAGATGTTCAGATTGGCAATCTGAGAGGACAAGTCGTGAATCTCAGTCGAGAGATTCTCGAGAGCAGTTGCTATGTGAACGCTTGATTGCAGCGAGGTGCAAAGTAGAGGGAGGAGCATCTGCTCTCCGATTCAGAGGGTGGAGATGTTCGCCGGAGTAATGGGGGGAAAACCTGCGGCGGGGAGCCCTAGGTCGGCGGCAGTCTGGTGGAAGAGCGAGACCAGATGGTCGAGATTTCCAGTGGTTGGGAGGGGAGAGAGAGGGCCAGGTGTACTGATTCTCGAGGGCCCGCTCTGATGGGAGGCAATGTTTGGAGGTGAGGGTGGGGACGCGAGGCCCAGCAGTGAGCGCGAAAAGTGTCGCAGAGGAGATCATGAGCAGAACGACATGGTGTTGAGAAATGTAGGGGGGGGGGAAGAGGGGAGCGGAAGTGTGCAAACTACTGTGACCGTTTTTTTCTTTTTTCTCTTTTCTTTTTCTTTTTTTTTAAATCATATGTTCATTGTTTCTACGGTACAAGAAATGACATGCATCTTTAACGATATGGCCAAAACAAAACCGAAAATCAAACTAACAATAAACAAAAGAAACAATCATAACCAGTTCCCCCAACGCGACCAATAAGTGTCGCAAAGCAGCCGTAGCTAAAATCAAGCAAAGTATAAAACCGCTAAACTAGTCTCGAGGGCCAGGGGCGGGTGGGGCAGTAGCTTGGAGGAGGGGATTTGGAGGAGCGTGGAGGGAGGGGGCAAGAGGGGGCATCCCTGGAGGGAAACCGGTGGCAGTGGTGCGGATGAACTCAGCCAGCGCAATGAGCAGCAGCTGGTCGGACCAGACAGTGGCCTCAGGGCCCAATTCCGAGACCCCTTGGAGGAGGCGGGATCTCTGACAGGCGGAGGAGGGGCAGGACAGGATGGCGCATGTCCGAAGGTCTGCGGGGCCTCCGAGCATAGCGGGCAGGATATGTCGGCGTCAGGGTTGTCCCATGAGGGGTGAGCCGCAAGGTAGCTTTTCCCAGAGCGCATCTGGTGTATCCTTCCTGCAACAAATTTGCCCAGGCGCATAAAGGGGTGGGGACGTGTTGAGGGTGGGTAGGGATAGTAAAGGGGTGCCGGGGTGGAAGACCAGTCGGAAAGAAGCAGTTGTTTAGCCCTCAGTTTGAGGCGCGAGTAAGATGGAACAATCCCCGGGATCGGGGGTAGGTAGTCTGTCAGGTGAAGTGAGATGGGTGGCAGAGTAGAAACATCTTCTACTAAGGGAGCGGCGGCATTAGCCAAAGCTGTAATAGCGTTGTGTCGGTACCTCGGGTTCTTGATCTTGTCTGGAGTAGCACGCCAGTCAAGGTTGAAGAAGAGATAGGATTGGGAGGTAATCTTCCCACGCGCCGCCGAGGAGGCACGGTGGGGCGAGAAGGTGTGGACGGACTTAGGGAGGCGTGCCGTGGCTGGGTTAATCTCCGGGGGGGAGCAGATGAGCCTTAGGCCGGCCAGGCGGCGTTGGTGGCGTACAAGAACAGGTAGCGGGGGAAGACAGGCTTCCCTGTGCAAGCACGTTAGATTGGTAGAGGAAAAGCAGTTGGTGATCCACCTACAGACCCGGTGCCAGATAACGGACATCGGGCCCATGATGGACGGTGGAGGGGCCCATATCGCGGACCCATACAGGAGAATCGGAGCTAGGAGAGAACGTGCCAAGGACAGACAGAGGTAGGGTGGAAGGCCTCTCCCCGGCGGGGAGAGGCGGCGAATCGTGGCCAGGGCGGCGTTCGCGAGTGTATACCTCCTGGAGAACTGGGACCTTGAGTCGAAGGTGGGGGTGAATATGAAACCCAGCCACTTCAGGTGGGATTGTGGGTAGAAGAGCTGGTCTTCCAGCTGCACCAGGAGGGAGCACGGTGGCTCATTGCTCCTGGCGGTTCTCCAGTGGATAAGCTCAGTTTTCGGGACGGAGAAGGAAATGTTAATTGGTGATGCCTTCCTCTTAAGCGCCGAGAAGGACTTCTGAAGGAGGCGAACGTTGGTTCTATAAGAGGGTGAGGCCACCGTGACAGCAAACTCGTCGACGTAGGAGATAATCGGTGACCTGGGAATTTCCAAGTGGAGGGAGGAGACGTATATGACGAATAGGAGGGGGGAGATAGGGGATCCTTGAGGGACCCCGACTGAGACAGGGGCAAAAGAGCGGGGGGATCCCTGGAATGTCAGGCGGCAGGTGCGGTCCCTGAGGAACGAACCGACCCACTGGACTAAGTACGGGCTGACCCCCTTTCTGCGGAGGAGAGAGAGGAGCGAGGGGGATTCCACATTGTCGAAACCCCCCTTCACATCAAGGAAGAGAGTGGAAACCTTGTAGCGGAGGCGGTGGAAGCACTCAACGTTGTGCTGCAAAACAAGGGCGGCATCGGCGGTGGACCTTCCTGGGAGGGATCCGCACTGAAGGGGATGGATGAGGGAGCATATCGTTGCCTGGGCTGAGAGGCGGGACGCTACCACCCTCTCGAGAACCTTAGAAAGTGTACGAAGGAGGACGATGACCCTAAAAGAGGAGGGTGAGTCATATGAGGGTTTGCCCGGCTTGTCGAGGACAATACCGAGTGCTTTCTTGAGGGAGGGGGGGTGAAAACCATGGGCCAGTAGGGGGTCCAGGAGGGAAGGAAGGAGGGAGGGCTTGATGCGGTGTACAGACTTCCACACAGAGTACGGGATGTGGTCGGGGCCAGGGGCGGAGGTGTTTGAGGACTTGGAAAGGGCCCTGGAGACCTCCTCAGAGGTTAGGGGAGTGTAGTCCTCATAGCGTGTGAGGCGGAGGAGCGGGGAAGGAGGGGGTTTGGAGGGAAAAAAGTGGTCGAGGAGCGTCTCTGCCACCTCGGCCGGATTGGAGGCCCCTGGAAGGTCCGGGAACCTCTGTGGCGGGCGACCAAATGCGAACCTCTTGGCCGTCCAGAGGGAGCGTGGGGTGGCCGAGGACAGGAAGTCCGACCAGTGAGCTTTCTTGGCCGAGGCAATGGCCTTAAAGTATGTCCTCCTCGAGCTCTTTACGTTGCTCCAGTTGAGGGGGGAGGGGCTGAGGCAGGACAGCCTCGCGACCTTGTGGTACTCCCTTCTCAGAGACGATAGGCGGGGGGACCACCATGGCTTCGAGCGAGGACAGGGACGCTTGCACGGGGCATGGGAGGTCAGGAGGGAGGTGAGACGGGTGGAGGAGATATCGAACCACCTACTCAAGGAGTTGGGTGTGGGCCTTGCAGGGCAGGGTAGAGTGGTGAAGGTATCCAGTGCTTTTCCTACCGCATCTAGGTCGAGGAGGGCCCAGTGTGGCGTAGGGGGGGGCAGCATGATCGCGGGTGGTTCCAGTGTTATCACACATGGAACGTGGTCTGAGCCAGTGGAGGGGAGGGGGGTGTCCCACGAAGAGACTAAGGAAGAAAGGGCGGTATTCGCGAAGGCTAGGTCCAAAACAGAAGGTCGCGAGATGGTGTCAAAGGGGAATCGAGTGTACACCCCAGGGGTGTTGAGAAGGTGATACGGAGCTTCAAAAGCAGGATCAAAATAACGTGTAGAGATGGTGAACTCCCGCTCGGAAAGGGAGCGACAGGGGTCTGCTAACGGGTGGTGGAGGTTAAAATCACCTAAAACCAGGTGAGGGTAAGAAAGAAAAGAAAACAACCGCTCAGGCAGAACGGAGAGGTAGGGAGGACTATTTGTACGAAGAAGGTACACCGAGGTGACCCTAATGGAGCGGTGAGGGGATCCAAATAGGCCTTCGGGGGAGAAGACATCAACCGAAAGCATATCTGAGGATCCGTGAAAAACAGTCGAGCAGGACAAGCGCTGGTTCAAGGTACGAGAAACATAAATGGCCACACGCGGGCGACCAGGAGGGGGGGGTGCGAAGGACATAAATCCCGGAAAAGTTGGCAGAACCGATCGTCTGGAGGGGGGGTCTTGAATAGCAACAAGCAAAGGAGGGTGAGGCAGCATGGTGAAGCTGTGAAAAAGTGAAAGAAAAACATCCCAGCTCCCAAGGCAGTTATGTTGGACGATTGGAAAGGACGGGAAGACAGCACTGCTGTCGGTGTATCGAGTGAAAAAATTCTCCATTATTGGGCAGAGCCCGCGGAGGAGTCGGAGTCTAGAGATTCATCACCGCTCTCTCTTGGGGCGAGATCAGTGATGGTGATGGTCCGTTGGGCTCTCTGCCTAGGTGGAGGAGCATCGCGGGGGAGTACAGTGGTCTTTGGGGTTCGGGGAGTGGCACCTGATGCTGGGGGAAGGATCGTCGAAGGGCCAGTCTGGTCCTCAGCGAGATCCATGCTGTCCTGTGTCTGTCGAGATCGCACCTGTGGTGTCTCTGGAGTGGTCTTTGGGTGGGAGGGGCAATCCCTGCTGCGCGCAGAGTGCTCTTCTTGGCAGTTAGGACAGCATGCCACCGAGGATGGACAGCAGGCGAGGACAGGTCGGAGATTGCCACCCTTAGGGCAGGAATGGTTAGGGCAGCCATGCTCCGCCTGGGTGTGGGAAAGCGAGCAGAAGGGACAAACGGGCAGAGTGCTGGGGCAGCGGGTAGGGATGTGGCCGAACTTCCAGCATTTCCTGCACTGGGAGCTTTTAGAGGAGGGAAACATCTGTTCGACTCTCCGGTTACGGGAGAAGAGGTTGATGGAGAGGAGGATGGCGTAAGCGTCGGGCGGGGCCACTGTGACAACGACGGAGGTGGCGGTTTTTTGTTCACGAGAATCCGCGTCTGGGTTAAGGTAACGTGCCGAGAGAATGGAGACTCCCCTGGCATTGCGGATGGACTCGTGAAGAGAGGGAAAGAGCTGGTCATCGTCTGAGTGGAGGAAAGCAAGTGGGACGGAGTGGATCAAGAGTTGCGCTTCGTTCGGAGCGGGTTTGAAGATTTCCCAAGTGGAGTTGCCTATTGGAAAGGCCTTGTTCAACCACGAGGTGAGGGGAGCGAAATAGGGGGTATACGCGGAAGCAGGGGTGTGGAGGTCGGTACCGAGCAATGACACCGAGCCTTTGTCGTTAACCGTACAAGTGAAGGAAAGGGGAAGGGAGCAGTTAGCCTCTCTGAGGACAGAGGCGGCAATGTCTGGGAAATGAGCTGCGATTTTGGGCGCTTCTGGGTGGGGTTTGAAGGTGGTTCTGGAGGCGAAGAATCTGCGGACAGCTTGGGGGAGAGGAGGGGGAGGTTTCGTAAAAACCTCACCCGACGCGACCA
>Ga0307509_10009897_pt1 | contig 11788 bp, 11 predicted proteins | sample 10_EM_MG_FD_202245 | JGI IMG/M metagenome (GOLD analysis project Ga0307509, IMG submission 202245) | Populus trichocarpa ectomycorrhiza microbial communities from riparian zone in the Pacific Northwest, United States - 10_EM | ecosystem: Host-associated > Plants > Roots > Unclassified | place... | reverse complement strand
GGGGTTTTTTCTATGCCATAGCGTAAGCTGCATGTAGGATTTTGTACCAATAAACAATAATCATATGATTCAAAAAAAAAAAAAAAAAAAAAAAAGTCTTAATCGATACTAAGTTATATATACATCTTCTCTATTAAGATAGCGGAGAAGATAAGTATAAGAGATAAGAAAGCTTTACGAAGATATATAAGATTGCGTCAATCTTAAATAACAATATAATTAGGTCTTTACTTGTTGTTTACCAACCCCTCTAGCCGAGATTTCTACAGATAGCTGCGACTTCCAAACCGGATCATTATTTCATCGACTGTTACATTCGAGGTAGGCAGATAATACTGTTGGCAGCATGACTGTATCATGCTATTGAGTGGCTTGGGCTTCTGGAACCATTCAGGATGAGAGAGATGTAACTTCGGGTCTGATTTGTGAAAATAGCGCTTTAATTTGCTGAAGCGTTTGAGACTCTTCGAGCTTAGTATCTTACGATTTTCCTCTTGCTCCTTCCAAAAGGTCTTACTACCGCAGTCTCTTTTTGCCCCTATATATATCACAAGAGCCAAAAAGACCCACATTTCCCCTGGTATCACCTTCCTCCATGGGTACCCAAATGCTACCCCACCACCAACCCTCGTTTTCCCAGCTCCCTTCTCTTCTGCACACATATTGGTTCTCTCAACAAGCATACCAACACCCTCCTCATCCCAGAACAGCTCGAATATACCCAACTCAGTCACCTGTGAGTCTTTCCACGGCAGTTGTGCTTGCCCAATATGATCTATGTGAGGCTGGAGTGGGAGATATGGTTGGCAAATACTTTGAGATTCCACTGGCTGCCGGGATTTTACTATGCTTCCTTGGGTTTTTCTATGTATTCTTTTTCTTCTCACATTCTCTCCAGCAGCAGAATTAATAGAAAGGCAAGAAAGAGGCTTTTGGGTCTTAGTTGAGTGAGACATGGTGTGGGTTTGTAGTATCTTTGAGTACTAAAGTTCCTAGTGGTGATGATTCTTGACATTGCTATCCACCATCGTACTCTATCTACATTTGGAATAGCGCTATACCTATGAGGAAAAGATCAGCTCACAATGAACTTTACTGTTTCAGACCCCCCAAGGGATAGTATTCAGGGCTACAACTCGCCATCCTTCAGATATTCCAGCCAAGGTAGCCAAGTTTATTATATGACACATTTCCAAAATCTAACTTAAATATTCCACACCGAGGTCCTGCCCTTTGGTTGCCTGTAACGCCACTATTTACTAGTATAATTCCGGCTGTCTTGATACAACAGCTCCATCGATGCAACAGGGGATGCCTTGGCACAACTGGCTTCGTAATAAAATACTATAGGTTTTGGAATCAGGGTTAAAGTTAAGTTTTCGACATGTATAATATTATTTTTATTAGAATAAAAATTTAGAAAAAATAAACAAAAAAAAGTAAAAGGGGTATATTAATCTTGTCTAAAGCTACAAAGCAAAATAAACAAAGGAAATATAGGGGAACAAGTGGGTTTGATTAAAAATGAAATAATTATAGACATAATAAATTTTAACAAAAGTATTCAATGAATGAGAATTGAACTCAATCAAATATATTTAACCCTAAACCTGATGCCAAGGCATCTCCCATTGCATCGATCGAGCTGTTGTATCAAGACGGCCGGAACCATATTAAAAAAATGCCTCGGCTGTTGGGGTTAGCGTTGTGCTTCAACGATTTGAGACAAACCCTGATGTTATTTAGCAGAACAAGTATTAGAGTACAAGTCATAGGGATAAAGTATCTGAACAGTTAATTTAGGTTAACCCGCAAAATAAACCTTGTTCTGTACGAAAACTTTATCCCTGGCACTTGTATGCTAGGGAGTCTCTAAAGTGGGGCAGTGGGCGACAGCTTAGCACCAGTGAAGTCAACCTCCTAGAAGAGTGGCTTACGAATTTATGACATCTATGTATCCTAACAAATTGGTTGCAACGGGGGGTACCTTAAAATCCACCCCTTTCCACAAGACGTATGATAATGCAAGTATCTACTTAGCGAAGGGCTGAGTGCCAGGAATCAAGAGTGAGAATATGACCATAAGACTAGGTCTATTCAGACATCCAAATGAAGAAACACACGAAGACCAAAGCACAGTTGGTAAGTAGTAAATCTATGAGATAACAAACTAGAAAAATGCCCTCGCCAATAATTATTTACATCCAAACCTCGCTTACGCCAACCCCCTAGCTAGCAAGTGCCAACGGAATGAGAATGGATTTAGTGGCGAGGAAGGGAGGATGTGGAGGAGAAAGACGGGAGGACGGATAGAGGGGCGGTGACAAAACACCGGTCGAGAGCAAACGAGAGGATCGGCTAGTGGCTGTCAGGGAGGGTTTTATTTTTTCTTGGGCGGTCGGAGAAATTTCGGGGTCCGTGGGCCCAGCTGGGGGCGTGGGGGCCTAGCCATCATCATTCGGTTTGCCGGAATCAACATCGTCCCGTTCAAGTAGGATCCTCGCAACACCATGATGTTTTTGGGAGAGAGCTAACGATCGTGGGTCCCGGCCCCGTTATTTGGCATGGTGGGGAGAACATTGTTCCGCTCCAAAAGTATCTTGACTACCGTTTTATGTCCTTTCAGAGCTGCCCAGGAGAGTGGCGTTCGTCCATATTGGGTCTCTCCATGGTTGGGATTGACGTCCTCTCGTTCCAAAAACATCTTTACTATCCCCTCATGCCCCCCCGCAGCCGCCACAGAGAGAGGCGTTTCGCCATATTCGGTGTCTGCGTGATTGGGATTGACGTCCTCACGTTCCAAAAGCATCTTTACTATCCCTTCATGCCCTCCCTCAGCCGCCCACGAGAGCAGTCCTTGGCCATCTTCGGTGCCTCCTTGTCTGGGATTGATGCAGTGTTCCCAAGCGTCCAGTCCGTCCGTCTTTTGCTAAAGACGGGACGGACGCCAATTTCCAGGACAGTGCCCGGGACGGACGACAATCCCATGGGGCGTCCTTGCGTCTGCCCGGGACGGACTGCAGGGCCCTATAGGTGTCTCACTTGGATCATCAATTTGTGATATTGTGTTAATTGTTACCAACAGACCAAACATTGACGACTGGGCCTGCAGATGACTACAGCTGACGACTGAGGACTACAGGTGACGACCGGGCCCTGCAGTTGACTACAGGGCCCTGTAGGTGACGACCGGGCCCTGCAGGTAACTATAGGGCCCTGTAGGTGACGGCCGGGCCCTACCGGAATATCCCACTTGGATTAAGACTGCGGGGCCTGCCGTCAACCCCTAGGACGGCGGTCTTTATGAAAAACGGACGCCGTACGCTGCGGTCCTGAATTAAGCCGCCCTGGACGGTTGGGAACATTGGATTGATGTCCTTCCGTTCCAAAAGTATCTTTATTATCCCCTCATGCTCACCCTTCACCGCCAACCCGAGTGGGGTCTGGCCACCTTTGGTGTCCTCCTTGTTGGGATTTACGTCCTTCCGCTCCAAAAGTATCTTTACTACCCCCTCATGCCCTCTCCTACTCGCCCACCCGAGTGGCGTCCGGCCGAATAAGGTATCTGAATAATTGGGATTGACATCCCTTCGCCTCAATAGCACCTTTATGACCTCCTCTCGCCCTCTTCGAGCTGCCCACGTGAGAGCCGTGTTCCCCATAAAGTCCACTGCGTTAACGTCCCATTTCTTCTCATCCAATAAAGGAGTAAGAATGTCCATGACTCCGAGAAATGCTGCTCCGTGCAGTCCTGTAAATCCCCTAGGTCTTCTTACTAGAAGTATGACTGTGGGAAAGCCTATTTCTTCACAACTGTCCAATAACAGTACTCGAGCGGATATATGCTCACTAAATCTATCCAGAAGCTTTAGTGCAAGTATTTTGACATTTTTCGTTATTCCCCTTTTCGTATGCTCCCCCCAGTAAACAGAAGCGTATTCTAGAAGGGGTATTGTTGAGGGGCCCCATTCCAGAGGGCCCCAGTCCGTATTTGGCGAAAGATTCCTGACACATTCAAAATTGAGATATGTCAAGCAAACCTCCGCAATTGTCGAGTGTGGACTACGGAATAGGGTATGATCGCTCAAGAGATGTTCCTGCAAAGTGAAGTGCACTAGTCGGATTATAGACGAAGACGCCTCGACTGTGACAAGGCCTACACAAGATGATATAAGTGTCCGTAATGCGGGAATGTTTTCAAGATCCAGATCTGTAGATCCTATCCTCACTCCCAAGGCATGACAGAGCTCCTCGGCTCGTAATGGCCGTTCCGAATAGAGCACCCACATCAGGACCTTCATCCCGAGTTGTGATTTATTTCCCTTCTGCGTCTTCAGCCGGGTTAGGGTTGCCGTGTACGCATCGCTCAGTCCGTTGCCTCGCGCCAGCTCTTTAAGTTTCTCTCTTCTCTCACTAATCGTCACCTCCCCAAAATAGCCTCGATGTTAAGCGAAACGAGCAGGAATCTAGGCAGAGTCGTTGGTAAGTATACACCGTTGATGGAGGGGAAACGCCAACTTACATATTGGACATCTTCTCCAGGATAGTTGCCACAATCTCAGCCTGTAAATCATTGTTCATCGCTTCTGGCTCGTCATCCCTGTCTAGCCTCATCTCCAGATAACTCCTGATATCATCTTGGTTAGGGCTGATGGGTATCGCAACCGCCTTGGTGAAATATCTCCGAATGGCTTCGCTGACATGGGGCCTCCCCGTGAGGAATATTCTTGTCGTCGGGGACTCCCGAACAATATCTCTTAGCGACCCGAGTAGCTGGGGAAGATCCTTGGGTAGGCATTCGTCGAGCGCATCGATAGGGATGAAAACTTGTGGTATCGAAGAAACCGCCATCTTCAACATTCGCATCAGATCCGGAAGTAGCGGCCTGCTCTCTTCCTTCTCTTCCTCAAATGCCTTCCGTATATACTCCTGGATCTTCCTGCCTACCAGTCGCTTCAAAATAGCTCCCATGACGTTAATGATTGTCCGCTCTTGCTGAGCCTTGTAGTCGCAGTACAGCCATGCGACTGCTAGATCTTCCGTTCTTCCCTGATCGCACAGGCAGTCGATCACCAGGGAACTAGTATTTCTAGCCATTAGTGATCGCTTCCTCAAAAGGACCCCGCTATTTACCTCAGATGTGTCTTGCCCACCCCCGGATCCCCGAAGCAAAACAGGACAGCCATATCGGCTCCACCCTCACCTCCCCTCCACCCCTGAAACTCGCTTGTTTCCAAGAGCCAATTGCCCACACCTTCAAATCGGTCGGCGCGCACGGTATGATGTCTGTTTTCCGGCTCTAGATGAGAGAGCTAACTCATGATCTTTGCATCTTTGTTGGAGTCATAAACAGTGGTGTTGATACTATTGTCTACGTTACCGCAGTTGTTATTGCCGTCGCCGAATGTGACATCGCGTATACTAGTAGTCCGGGACATGACGCTTGGTATAAAATTTCGGTTATTTATATATGGAAATGGTAAAGAAATATGGAAGGTCAATGGGGGAATTTACAAATATTTCCTGTGGGCAGAGCTGGAGAATTGCGGGGTTATCCAGTTATTTTATTTCAACAACCCCCAATCATTTTCACTCCAAGGAAATACAAACACAATGGAGGTTTTCATATTTTACCGGCACCCGACCTGACACCGCCTCGGAGGTTCCGTGAAGCACAGTGTTATGCTGTGCTGTGCAAGTATGGGTACGGTGGTGTATGAGTCATCCACATGACGGATATCTGTGGCATGAAACCCGCCCCCATAGTTCGTAGCCAACGAGTGCGAATCAGAACAAAATAATGAACATCACCAAACCCCCCACCCCAATTTATAAAACTGTGATATCCCGATGAGAAATTCCAAAGGAGAGATTCTACCAAATGCTCGCCCAGAAACTCCACGTCACTACGAATCAGCCATTCCTTTGCATATTTGGTTGCTATGTCTCCTTTTCGCGGGTGATAATGCGCAGAAAGCACCGCTAACATTGCCACTCGTTGCTTAGTGAGGATCTCTTCAGTTGAGTCTTGAACCGGGCCGATCAAATGGATTTGAGGGGTGTTACATACAGTACTAGGACAAAACTTTTCGTCCGATGCCCTTTTTACACCAAAAGTGCCCATCTTCACCACCCTCTCTCACTGCACAATGTCTCTAAGAATCAGCGAAAATTTGTCCTTGCATTAGCAAATCTGTAGATAACATCAAGAAATTTACAGAATCCTTAAATATTACCAACTGATGGAGAAAAGGTTGTTTGAGTGTCTGGTATTGGTTGCCATGTACTTTTTTGTATGGAGCCTCATACAAAAATCTAAGTCACTTTCACACTAGTTGACGCAATCATGAACAATGAAGACAGCTTTGATTCCTTACACTTCTACTTGTAGAGGTTTCAATAGATAGTGATTCTCTAGCTGATGGAAAGATTTCAAGTGTTTTTATATAAGCAGTGTTGAGAATTGTTTGTTTAAAAATGCCTATTTTTGGTGTAAAAAGGGCATCGGACGAAAAGTTTTGTCCCCGTACTTTATCTTCATTCCCAACTAAAATTGGTTAAAAACACAAAGCCAAAATCCCAAAACGCCCCCCCCCCCGCGTAAGTTTTCAATCTGACAACAAATATTTCCACCCATTTCCTCATCACTTTGTTGTTCTTCCAGCGTGCTGAGTCCGCTACTCGAAAACGATATTGAAAAACGCTCAGAGTTCCCCTACATTTTGAAGCAACAGCACAGCGACGACAGAGCGCTAGAATTACCAGGGCGCGATTCTACACTACACTCCCTAAACCGGGGGCCACGACCTAACCTCCCCCCCCCCTAATGCACCCACTGCGCCCGAAACTCCAGCACGGAGCCTAGCTGTCACTACTTTATCCCTAAGAATCGCGATTGTGTAAACTACCGTCGTACCGTACATCTGGCCTGTCTAGAATACTCGAGTGTCGGAATCAAAGGCTAGTTGGAGCCAAACCGGCCTGCGCTGTAGTATTGGTCGCAACGAACATATCAGCGATCCAATGGCAGACACAGCTCCCGAAACCATGCATCCCCCCTCGTATCGTGTACCGATAGTATCGGGGGCTCAGCCCCGGATAATGGTATTCGCTGGATAATCCCCTTGGCAATATATCTGGCTCCATTCGCCGATAGCCATTCCCCAGGTATCGGGGGATTCCGTAAAGATCTAAGAACACTCCTGCTACCCCAATCCAATTCTCTATCGAAGCAGGGCTGTTTCCTCTTCCGGTTTTTAACGATCCCTAAGTATGCTGGCTGCAGGCTGAGATGGCGGAGTCGAAAACCCAAGTAATAAGGCTGTATCGATAAACGAAAGAGCTACCATACTCTCTTAACATTTCTTTTTTTATCAATCGATCCTCCTGAGGCTATCCCAACTTACATATAAGGAACCAGTAGCATCGATATACATCAATAACTCTCTCAATTTCCTAGATCCCGATCTCCTAAGCAGCCCGGCAGACATCCAGACACTTAGGTTTACACTACCCGTCACGCCCAAACAATACTTCCGACAATATCACAGTAAATGCCCGAACGAGGATAAGTGATCCCCACGGCACCCACCCACCCCTCTCTGCCCCCCGTACTAGTAATGTCGAAGAGTTTTTTTTAAAAAAAAAAAGAAACTGCATACCGCCAAAACTTGGCCCTTTTTTTCTTTTCTTTTCTGGGTCTCTTGGTGGTATAAAGTCAAGAGGAGGCCAAGAGGGAGGAAACTTGCGTTTCCAGTAGATTTAAGCATTATAGTCGCAGTTGTAATCGTGGTCGCAATTCTGGTTATCATGATGGCTAAATTTTACTGGGGTCAAGACATGCCTTATTTCGTTGCTATCATAGTACGCAAAGTTGTTCATCACGTGACAACACCGGGTATTTTTCTCAGCCGCAAGGGAGCGATCACAATTCCATTCCGGATCACCTTTGCTTTTTCTTCTTTTTCTTCCGTTAACTTGAATCCTTGGACCCGCCCGGAAGGTACAAGTATCGTAGAATCCAGTAGAGGAAAATTCCAGCAAGTACCCTAGAATAGCTCAGGAGGCCGGAGTGAACTTCCACCCACCCCCTACCCAACCGATACACAATAACACTATGATAATTATTATCAAATCACGACTCGTAACTAATCCTAGTCCAAGATGGCCTTTCCAATAACTAGATAATATATATATAACTATTCCAGACTCGATTCAATACATACAAACTTCCGGAAGACATTGCCCAATAAATAAAATAAAAAGAGCACACAATTTTCTCCCATTAAAACAATAATCATCATCACCCCTTCACGTCGACGGCCGATACTGCTGCCGGTAATAAGGAGCCCCCTGCCCGGGCGCGGGAGTCCCAGAGAGCGGGGAAACCGGCGTCGGGCTGACAGGGTACGGTGGCCTGACGCCCGCCCCCTCGCCCGTGGGGTAGGGTAGCGTCCCGGCGGAACTGACGGAGGAGATGCTCCCGCTCCGGGCGGAATTCAATCTCCTCAATCCCTCCGCTTCATTCTTGGCGCTGTCCAGTTCGGCCCGCGTCTCCTCCAGCCTCTTGTTCAGCCATTCGATCTCGCCGTCCTTCTCCGCTAGGCGCTTGCGTGCGGATCCCTCGTCGGATTGCGTGCTCGAGAGCTTCGTCCTTATCCAGTCCAGCTCCTTCCGCGTGCTCACCAACTCGGCTTGTGTTTTGTGGCTTTCCGATTGCGTCTCGGTGGACTTTAGCTTGAAGTATTCGAGTTCCTTCCGCGCGCCCTCGATGTCCGGGACCACCTCTATCTCTTCGGCGCGGCCGGCGGTGGATTCGAGGGCTCGCTCGAGAAGTCCTGCGTAGCGCTTGACGACCCAGTCGCTTGGGGCTGCCGGGAATGCCGAGCGGGGGATTGAGGTTGTCGGTACGGGTCGTTGTGTCGCTGAATCGATTACGACGCGCTTTGGAGCTTGGAGGAAGGCTATTAGACGTTGGTATTCTTCATCCGGGTTTAGTAGAACTTGGATGAGCATCCAGTGTTCGAAGCCGTCGATTGTTAATGCCGGTTGCGGGGGTCGGCGTTTTCCATCGCCGATGGGATGTGGTATCAGGAGATATTGGCAATTGAGCTTGTTGTAGAGGTCGGTGAGGATGCTGGGATGGGTTCGTGCTTTCGAGAACAATTCTACGAATGTCAGCTTCGCCGAAGTCAGAGTCAGATTCAAAACATACTTGTTTGGCGATCACTATAAGTTAACAGCGTCCCATAGTACATTGACATTTTGGTCGGCGAAAGGATACAGGGTGGCGAGTGATCGACGATACATTCTTTGTTCTGCGACTATCAGCACACTCCCGGAAACCGAGAGGGGATACTCACAATGCATGCTGCAATACCCCGGAACAGTGATCGCATAGCGGGGCTTGGGCTCATGGGTATCTTGGAATCTTCAACAAGTGCATTCCAATACTGAGCATCTGGTTCGGCATTATTCATAACAGCTGGTGATCCTGAAGCTGGGACAGGTGCATTTCCCTGAGGTGTCTGGTGTGGCGGGTGACCATTCTGAGCAGTATGCGCGGAATCTGGCGTGGTGTGTGTCGCTGGATGTTGATTTGAAGACGGAGAAGGATTGTTGCTATGTGGCTGGCCCGAGGGGTGAGATGGCTGGTGGGCCGGCGAATTGGCGGCATGCGATTGAATTGTAGGTTTTTCCGGGCGTGGTCCGTGACCGTTTTGCGGTGGCGTATATGCCGGTGGAGGGGCAGGCGAGCCGCTAGGAGGGGTGGGATTGAATCCTTGAGAGCCTTGATATTGTTGCGGATGGGGATGCGCTAGTGGAGGGTTTTGATGATAGTTTTGTTGCGGCTGTTGGTGTTGGGTGTTTTGCGGTTGTTGGTGCTGGAGGTTCTGCGGCTGTTGGTGCTGTTGATGCTGGTATTGGGGATTTTGCGGCTGCTGATGCTGGGGTTGTTGATGCTGGGGTTGTTGATGCTGGGGCTGCTGATGCTGTGGTTGCTGATGCTGGGGCTGTTGATGCTGGGATTGTTGATGCTGGGGTTGTACATGCTGGGGTTGTTGATGCGGGGGTTTCTGATGCTGGGGCTGTTGATGCGGGGGTTGTTGATGCGGGGGTTGTTGATGCTGGGGCTGTTGATACTGCGGTTGAGGGTTCTGTGTTTGCGGATGTTGCAACGGTTGTTGCTGCTGCTGTTGTTGTTGTGCCGGTACAATTGGCTGCTGATTCGTATTATACGGCCCTGGTAATGGCACAGCAGGATATTGCTGGGTTGGGGTATTTACCGGTTGGTATCCAGCAGGCCCTCCAGCCGATGGAGAGTAATTCGGTATCGGGTTGCTATTATAAGTCGTCTGCGGAGGCGCTGGCCCAGTGCTGGTGGTGCCAACCCCTTGCGGGGGAAAGAACCCCCCCGGGGGACCCACGACCGGGCTAGTCAGCGTACTAGCACCCGTACCCGGAACAGGCGTGTAGGAAGGCTTGGTGGAGAAAAAGTTGAGAGTCTTTAGCATATTTCCGCCATTCTTATCCGGCGATACTGGCGGAGGGGGTGAAAACTGGGGAGCCAGATATGGTTGCTGCTGCGTGTTCCCGGCGGGGTATCCACCGGTGGTATTGATCGGCGGTGGTGCACCAGGGTTGCCCCATCCTTGAGCAATATTTGGTGATTGATTGTATGCCATGAGTGGTATTTTCTCGATTATCACTGAATTACCGTGCCCTGGTTCGAAGAAGTATGATAGAAGAAGGCTGCGGGGGAGGATGCGGAGTTATAAACTCCGTGAGGCTGAAAAATGGCGTTCCACAAAGTGGGCGAGTTGGTGATACAGCCAAGCAGTGAAACAACCTTGCTCGGGTTCCTCCGGATGATCCCTGCCTGAATGGGGTCGTCTCGCTTGTTGTTGCGCTCACCTTATTTGACTTAAGCTTTGATTAACCATGAATTATTTCTTGCAGTTTACCCCTTTCGTTGTATTTGATTACTTATAAACTTACTGCAGTGATAATTTGTTCTTCCTTGTCTACCGGTACAGTCGCCCCTGGCTATAATGAACGCCAAGAATCACGACCTCAAAGCCCCGTTCACTATTTTTTACTATAGGTGTTCACTATAGCCAACTCTACTCTGCAGTAAATTCACTAGCGTGGCCGCGAGTCGCTGTTCCTTATAGCCAAAAATTCATTATAGCGAGGTTCATTATAGCCGGGGGCAACTGTACTTGTAGAACCCAAACCCCTTCCCGGCTGAGGCTTGGGTGGTTCATGTGACATGAGGGGTGCGTGCCAAAAGCCACCAAAACCAAGCCGGCTCGCATGCCGAGAGTGTTGCGGTGGCGCCAAGGTTGGTGAGTGGCTTAGAAGCTGGAGCCCGAAAAGGAGCTGTGATGCTCTTTCCCCTTATTACCTACCGTAGTACGAAAACCAATCAGCACCAAGTATGATACTATACCAGCACCATACGCGAGCACAAATACTGTATTGTAAGCTGTAGGAATCACCCTCAAACCTAACCACCTCTTTGATGCCGATGTCTTCACCCTTTCTTCTCTTGTGCCATCCAAAGGGTCGACACTGGTATAGTGCCGGACACTGCCAATCGACACCTATGTTAATTCGCTGTCGCTTACTAAGCGAAGGTAACCTTCCTAATTAGGATAAATAATTTGAAATAGTTAAATGATCGGCGATGTTTATTACCGCATTGGGTATAATCATGCCAAGATATTACCCAATACAGTAATTTTGGGGGGTGTTAATTTTTACTCCCTCCTGCAAAATATGGAAA
>Ga0307509_10009896_pt1 | contig 11789 bp, 4 predicted proteins | sample 10_EM_MG_FD_202245 | JGI IMG/M metagenome (GOLD analysis project Ga0307509, IMG submission 202245) | Populus trichocarpa ectomycorrhiza microbial communities from riparian zone in the Pacific Northwest, United States - 10_EM | ecosystem: Host-associated > Plants > Roots > Unclassified | place... | reverse complement strand
CGCTGTTTTTCTCGAGTTTTATGCTTTTTTATGCCTTGTTTTGTCTGACTGGACAATGATTTTGTTGACTGATAAAGGAGGGAACGCCCTGACTGGTGCTCTTTATTTTCTGATAAGGAAGTTAACTAGAAGCCAGAGGTGGGCGAGATCCATATCACAGTATAACCTGATAAGCTCTTCCATTGAAAGAGAGCCACCTAGATGCTTGAAATTGCTGGGAATCGATGAAATGATGAGGCAGATGCATGTGTATCGGAAAGATTTGAATGGAGAACTGCAAGGTCTTATTTTCGAACATCTTCGAAAGAAAGCTGAGAAGATTAAGGAAGATTTGAATGTCTTTGATAAGAATGTCAGAAGTAAAATAATAGGTCAGAGGGGAGATGGTGTGCTAGAAAGAGAGGGACTGTTACGGGACTACAAGTGGTGCACGACTGAAGTAGAATTCAGTCGGAGCATTCTTGTCTGGCATCTCGCAACAGATTTTTGTTATAGTGCCTCCAAAGAATATGAAGCAAGCAGATGTCTATCTGAATACATGATGTATCTTTTGGTGATAAGACCAAATATGCTCTCTAAAGGATTCGGTGATAAGACCAGATTTTTGTTATAGTGCCTCTAAAGAATATGAAACAAGCAGATGCCAAGCAACCTTGCGAGACTTGCGGCGTCTAAAAGATCGTGGTCCTCGTGATAAGAAAAATCAACGTACCTTGCGAGAATTGCGCAACAGTGAATCACGTGGTTATGATGATAGACGGTTTCAATTTCACTGGAAAAGAGAGAACTCAGTGGCACGTGGTGTGGATGTGCTCACCAGGCAATTGCTTTTATTGGGACCTGAGAAGCGATGGGAGATGATACATGAAGTTTGGGTAGAAATGGTTGCTTATGCAGCAGCTCACTGTCCATGGAAAGAACATACTAAAGAACTGAGAAGAGGTGGAGAGTTACTCACTCATGTCTCCCTTCTCATGCTACATCTTGGCTTGAGCGCACAGTACGAAGAGAATGAATCAGAATATTATCTTGAATTGACAGGGGTAAGTATACCAAAAATCCTTCTCAAGTACGTAGATAGATACTGCATTTTTTTAGGCGTCAGAATAAAATAACAAATCAGATTATTTCAATTTATATATATTTGTTTAATTCATTATTTTGGAAATTCATAAGTAATAGTAATTATATGTTTCCGGCAACATTTGTTGAGGCGCCAGAATAAAATAACAAATCAGATTATTTCCATTTCAATGTTTTCATTTCGTTTTCTTCATTTTATTAATAAAGTGATTTAAAACGGTTGGATGATGGTTAATATTAGATATTTGCTTTTATTGATGCCTTAGTGTCTAAGAAGAATTTGGAATAAATGATTAATATTAGATATTTGCTTTTATTAACTGATAACAATAAAGGGGGAGCAAGAAGAATATCTCATAGCTAAAGCAAAATATTTGAGAGATACTGCAGACATGTCAGGGTTGAGTTTCGAGGAGGTATGTTTCACTTCCATCTCGATACTTCAAAACCTTTGAATTTACCGTATAGTTTTTTTAAATAGTTTCCATTTTTTTTCATTTTTTTATAAATAACTATCAAAACTTTCAATTTTCCTTACATTTCTCTTTTACTTCCTCTCATATACCCATATTTGTATAAAAACACTTAAAAACATTTCCAAGAAAAAAATATTCAAAAACCAATTTTAAACAGTAAGCTTTTTAACGATTAGGGTAACATTGGTAATTTTAAAAACTAGAGGGATAATATTGAAAACGTTTAAGCTATATGAGTATAAGCATAGCATTAATTAGAGGCACCGTGCTTGGGGATGGCAATAAAGATTTATTAACTCTCCCTTTCAGGATTGCTTCTAAATTCTATACTTGCTTTAACATCAATCGAAGCTAATTTTTAGTTTTCCATACTTATCTTTATTGGATACAATTCTTTGCATGGTACATTTTCATTAAAAAAAGTCTGTTGTCCATAAAAAAATCAAAATACTTTACACTAATTATCTCACAAAATTATTCTTAAATAATATATATATAATAATTAAATATACATGTAAATTAAAAAATGGAAATCCAATATATATATAGGTCAGACATATAGTACTCTACCTATCTTTATATTCATTGTATTACCTACCATGAAAAAAAAAGTACACCCATACGTATCTCCTTTCAAATAATGGAAGGTAGAACTTTTACAAGTCAGTACAATTATCGTGTCCAGCCTTGTTTATTTTTTATACTTGATAAAATGAACTTTTTTTAGTAACAAACCAGACAGAAGGCACACGCTTCGCTGTGGGCCGGCGCTTTGTTGTAGGTCGGGCTGATCTTTTCTGTAGTATAAAAAAACAATATTCAAGTGTTGTTATTAGATTTTAAAGAACCAAAAAATCCAAGACTCGACACCTTTGAAAAAGAGCTAAAAATAATAATGATTATCAATTCTCTAGAATAAAAATATAGAAGAATAAAATTAAAAAAAATTAAATGAAAAAATATTAAAAAACAAAGCATTAGCAAAACCAAGTTTGGTTGTCAAAACCCACGAGTAGAACCAAATGAATATGATAAATCAATATAAAGAAAAATAGAAAAAAAAAGTTTTGTTGTAAAAATAATTAAATTTTGAAGGACACAATAAAAAAGGATGAAAAACAACATTAAAAAAAACCTGAGTCACCTGAATAAACCTTCTACGTGGATCATGAGATAGGAAAAACCTAATTGAAAAGGAAAATAAAAAAATAACGATCATCAAAATAAACCTATGGAACATTAATCAACTGTAAGACAACCAAAAACCTAGGTTGAACCATGTTTTGGTTAACTCATGAAAAATCCAATCAAAATAGGGTCAAAACTTATTGACTATTTTTTTTATGGTATCATTTTGAATTTTTTATACCACAAAAAAGATTTGGTTGACTTGGTTTCACTTAAGTCAACCCACTCGACCTGTAACCCGATAATTGTCCCAGATTTACTCCTGGGTAGGGCATAAAAAATAGAAAAAACCAAGGAGACCAAATCCCTATAAATAAAATATTGAATGATGAAATAAAAAATTTAAAAGATTAGAAAAGCATTTGAGAGAGTACGGACCTCATTTGAAAAGAAAAAAACTAAAAGGATAAACAAAAATTCTAAATTGAATGGCAAAATTGAAAAAAAAAATTTAACAAATGAATCCAAAATAAAAACCAAGAGAATGAGGACCAAATCTTAAAAAAAAATCAAAATTATGGATATACAGATGAAATTGAATAAAAATTAAAACTTGTTAAAAAAAGTGAAGGATAAAAGATTAAAAATCAAAACATTGGTGGTCAAATCTCAAATATAATCAAATATTGAATTGAATAGAAAAATTAAAATGAAAAATCATATTCACAAAGAGAATAAAAAATAAAAGAAAACCAATTTCCAACGAACTTAATGATGATGGATGCAATTTTTATTCTTTTTTAAATGACTGAAGCCAACTCGATTTAACTATAAGAACTGGTGATATGGAATATGAGGTCAGATTCCAACATAAAAAGCAAATCTGAAAAAATAACAATGCAAAATTCCCAACCAATCAAAATAATTAGAGATAAACTTAAAAAACAAATTAAAAAAAGAAGTGGTTTAAAAAATATAGACTTGAAAAGAAAGAGAACCAAATTTGACACAAAAAATAAAAAACAATTATAAGGGATGAAATTGAGAAACAATTTCAATAAAGAAAAGGATAAGAACAACTAAAATTAACAATAAAAAGAGTGAGGATCATATTTGATACAAAAAAAAAATCAAGGGATGGAATTCAAAGACAAATTAATTTAATCAAGGATTCAAGACCAAACACACCATAATTAAAAGAATGAAAATAAAATCTAATATAAAAAATCAAGGGTAAAGGTATGAAATAAAAAAATAACTCAATAAATGATTCAAGACCAAATACATTTCAATTAAAAGAATGAAAACCAAATCATATATAAAAATCAAGTGTCAAGAGATGAAATTGAAAAAAATAAATTAACTCAATAAATAATTCAAGACCAAATACATTGCAATAAAAAAAATAAGGACCTAATTTAACTTAACAAACAAATAGTCATGCTTTCTTGTTTTTTTTGCAATGGCCAACACAGTTTTCTAGGAGGAGAGAGAGAGGAAGGGAAAAACTCGCGTCCAATGCTCTTCCGTGTCACGATCGTGAACACGCGCCTCACCATTGTGATAAGGGTGGTGAGGTGCAACAAACACCTCCTTGAAAGGCAACATTCGGTGCAATTTGAGCGTCGCATGCACCACACAAAAAGAGGCCAGAGGTGCGAACTTGTTGGCTTGTCCGAAACACGCGCTAGCCATCTTCAAATTTTAATAATAATTTATGCATATTAAAATACTCAAATACCCTTGACACCACTTGAGAATTACAACAAAACCATATCAAAAGGACAAAAACATCCTCACTAATAGTCTTAATTTTTTTAGGGTCAAAGGGTATGAATGTAAACACACCGTTTTTGTTTTTGCAAAAGACAAAAGAGCCCTCGCCAGAAGCCTAGTTTTTCTTGCTTTTAAGTACAAATAAGTTGTTACACTGTAGTAAAAGAAATATATCCAGATCATTTTATCCTTGATAAATATTATAATGACTAACGCATTCTTTGGTAAAGGTAATTGTACCTCTAATTGCAAGCACTACCATTATTTTAATAAAGGTAAAATAGTAAAAACAATATGTCTAGAAGCGCAATAAATCACTGGTGTCTTTTTAATATTTTATTTTGTAATATTAATGCCTTTGCGTCTAAAAAAAAATTGAAATAAATAATTAATATTAGATATTTGCTTTTATTAATGGATGACTACTTGAATATCTGATAATAAATTCAATTAATATCACAAGGAGGAGGAGGAAGAAGAATATGTGGAAGGTATTGCAGCCATGTCAGGATCGAGCCCCGATGAGGTATGTTCCACTTCCATCTCAATTCTTTAAAACCTTGTTTTTGTTTTTGCAAAAGATAAGAGAGCCCCTTGCCGAAAGCCTAATTTTTCCTGTTTCCAAGTGCAAATCAATTATGACACGTAGCAAAAAAAACATATTTGGACCATTTTGTCCTAAATAAATTTTATAATGACTAATGCATCTTTCGGTAAAGATAATTGTATGTACCTCTAATTGCAAACATAATATTTTTTTAATAAAGATAAAAGAGTAACTTTTTAGTATATTTTTTTAATATTATCCTACGAGGTTTTCTCTCTGTTTTTTTTTCAAAGGAAAAGACAAATTTAAGACATGTTAATTTTCCACTCTTTCTCTTCCGCTAAATTCATGGTCCATGGTTTTTAATAGTCTGTCTAACTAATAATCTTAATATTATAAGCTATTTTTGATATTCATGTTGTGTTGTTTTATTTTCAGAAATACCTTACGTACATTTTCTTTATCTAGTGTTGCACAAGTTTTTACACCACACATTCTTTTATTTAAATCTTGTTTATTTTTGTGATTTAAAAATTATTTTTTTAAAAATTGAATTTATTTTTATTTTTTATTTATTTTAAATTAATTTATTTTGTATTTCTAAATCATTTTAATATGCTGATGTCAAAAATAATTTTTAAAAAATAAAAAATTATTATTTTAATATATTTCCAAACAGTACTTTAAAAAACAATTATTATAATACTCACAAACACCCCTTAATTAAGATTGCACTTAATTTACGTACTTCGAACAGCATGCATGCATTGAAAGCAAGATTGTACTTAATTTGATAGCAAATTTTAATCAATTAGTATCTGGAAATTAGTCAAATTACCTCCTTTATATTTATTGAAACAAGAAATTAAATTGAAATTCATGAGACTCCTAATTTCTATTTTTAAATAAGAATAATTTGTATAGATTAATCAAATATTTGTTAATTACTCATGTCGAGTTAACAATTTTGCTATTTTGAAGGAGTTGAAAAAACTTGAAAAGATTGTGGCAGATACAAAGCGAAAGCTTGAGCGTGTAAAGCAAGAGCATGAGCATCAACAGCGAAAGCTTGAGCGTGAAGAGCGAAAGCTTGAGCGTGAAGAGCGAAAGCTTCAGCGACAGCTTGAGCGTAAAAATCAAGAGCTTGAGCAACTGAGATCTTCTTTAACTGTATCAGCTCCACAGCAAGGAATTGATTCACTTCCAAGAAGTTTGCCAGCACAAACAGATGGTCAAGGGACTGGTCAACCACCATCAAATAATGAGATCAGTTTAAGCATGGAATAAGAGTACTAAATTTTGTTATGTTGTGTCCATAATTATTTAAGTGAATTAACTTATACAAGTTCCTACTGACAAAAATACTGTTGGGCTTCATTTTGCATGCATGCATTGAAAAACTTGTATTGAAAAAATGACACAATCTGAATAGCTTGCTAAATACCATGTATTATTCTGTAATTAGACGAGGTGTCGCAATCTTTCTTTATAGTAAGTAGAAGGGCACTACACCAAAAGTGTTCTTATGATATTAATTATAGCTCAAATATTCGTTATTATTTATGATCCTCAGATTGTTAACGAGTCTAGTCAATATTGATGCTTTCGTGTCTATTAAAAAATTGAAATAAATGCTGAATATTAGACAGTTAATGCTTTTATTAACTGATGACTACTTGAATTTCTGACAATAAATTGAATGATGTTTCACCACAATTCTGGAGATAAATATTTGAAAGGTATTGCAGACATGTTAGGGTCGAGTCCCGTTAAGGTATGATACCGATTTTCTTTCACTATCGTTTTACTTCTACACATCACAGCACAACACAAGTCTTTGAATAATGCACGAATGATTTGTCAAGTCTTTAAATTATGAGGCAAAAATTATAGAATTTTTTTTCTAAAAGTAATTAGAAATTGTTTTTTTTATTATTTGTAAGAGACCATTAATTTTGAGATTTACTTTCAAAATAATTTCATTCCTTCTAATGTGCTAATGCACTAATATAGAGAATGTCTTTTTATTTTTTTTAAAATAAAACTAGGATTGTATTTGATTAATATTCTAGATTAGAAATGACAAGAAACAAAAAAGTAAAATGACTCTAATATAATTTCAAAATGAAATTTTATACTTCTAAAATAATATATATATATAATAACAATAAAATTTAAGTTTCTAATCATAGATTATTATTATTATTATTGCTTACCTAAAAAAAACCCACCCATTTGTTACTGCTATTAACTCGAACGGCCATAAGAAGACCTGACCCGTGGGTGGCACGAAAGCCCAAAGAGAGTACCCGTAATCCAGCACAATCAATCTCAAGTATGCTATAACTAATTTTGAAGGGTGTAGTTTAACTTGTCAGATTCTAGACTTATATTTTAAAAATTATTAATTCAAGTCTTATAAATTTTAAAGCTACTGGAGATTTACATGATCGTTAACTTCAGAGCCTATGAGATTAGTCGAGGTACACACACTCAAATACCTACATAAAAAAAAAAGTATTGAGCTAGAGCTGTATCCTTGATATTAAGGCCCATTTCTAATAAAAAGGTTAGAAAACAGGACCCTCACTTGTAGACAACCGTACGTCCACCAGATATATAACATGCAGATCTTCTCATATAAATTCTCAAGAGGGCCCTAATTTATTTTTATTTATTTATTTTGAGAGATTATAGGGATGGCTATTGATTCAATGGATCTAAAGTAGCTGCATCATATTTATAACGGTGAAAGCTGAATGGGATGCTATCGCTGTAATATATAATATAGAGTTTACACATTCGTAGATGGATTAGATAATCCTCTTGACAAAATTAATGCAGTGATAAATCTAGGTACAGGGGTAGAAGAATGACACTTTCACCCTGTTTTTCATTACTGTCCAACACTTTATTAGTTCTATCTCTTTAAAATAAATTATTATCTAGAGGCCTAGCTACTGAGAAATTGAAGTTTCTGTATTTTTCATAATATTTTCAAATAAAGTGTTTTGTTATTAACATAGATATCCGTGTTAACTTGTGCTCATCTCGACTAATCTCACGGGCCCTGAAATTAACGACCATATAAGCCTCAAGTAAAGCAACATGAATGCTTGATGATATTTATAAGTATGGTGTTTCAAAAATAAGATAATTAATATGATCATGTTAATAATTTATAATAAGTTTATATTTTACTTATTTTTAATACCATTAGTGGATCCTTTAACCTTGACATCTGTTTTTATAATTGTTTAATCCTCACATTAATCTCACGTCTTAAAGATCTTTTTAATTTTTAAATAAAATATATATTATTTATATAATTGACCTCCATGTGGTTCAACAACGGCTTGCCGGGTTATTTATTACCTTGACACTCCTACACTTGGGATAAAACATCAACTCTTTGATCGTGTCAGTACATATTCAAAATCAAGCAAATATTAAAAATTTTTAAGGATAAAAGAAAATAAGAAAGGAAAAGACAAGGTATTGTTGGGCCTCACAAGAGTGACCCATTTAATAAAGGCTTGTTTGTGGGCTTGCAAAGGTAGGCTCGTGCACTTGAAAATATAAAGGTAGACAACACGTCGTCTGATTTTGCTTAGATTCCGGCTATTATATTGGCCAGAAAATCATAATTGAATTTTTTGACCTAAAAATCTTTTTTCAATCCATTTTGTACCTAAAAAATCTTGAAAACATCAGAACCTTAAAAAACCAATCGGTGACTTAAAAAAACCCAAAAAACCATCCCAAAATCTAAAATCAACTCAAAACCAAAAACAAATTTCAAGCTTAGATTTATTTCTTAGGTAATTTCAAGGTAAAAAAAACACCTAAGGTGAATTTTCCTCACCAGATAGAACTATTTAGGACCAAGATCTATTATTTTAATGGTTAGAATATGTATAAATGATAATTGTTTTTCTCTCTATTACTGAAATTTGGCAACTTTCTCTCTCATTTTTAATCTAGAAACTAATAAATAAGAAAAAGAAAATTTTAGACCAAAATTGATTTAAAAAATAAAACATAAAAAATTATAGGGTCCCAATTATTATAATTCATAAAGAATAAGGACTAAGTTGAATATTTCATACAAATTTCAAAAACACCACCCATCTCCTCCTCGTGTTTCACTTTAATCCATTTTTTTAATTTTCTTTTTTCTTAACAATTTTAGCTAAATTAATTTTAAATTAGGTCCGAAGAATTTAAAAAAAATGAAAAAAAAAATCTTAGACACAGTAAATTCCGTGCCACTTTAATCAATTGTTTTTAATTTTGTCTTTTCTAAACATTTTTAGCTAAATTAGCTTTAAATTAGGTTCTTAAAGGGCAGAATTAAAAAAAAAAAAAACACTTGGGCACAGTAAATCTGGTTTACTTAATTAATAAATCAAGGTAGTCACATATTCAAAACTTTGGGGAGTTTAGCGCTAAAACATGATATTGATATTCAGAATTCCTTCTTTTAAGAGTCCAAAAAGCTCTGTCTAATGTCTATCCAGAAAAGAAAAGGAGTGAAGGCGACAACTGTAAAGTCTCTTTATTACTGTTTAGCGTCTCTTCATTCCTTCGTATTCAAGCCACGGGACATGATGCCTCATTGACTTGTATGTGTGTGTGTGTATTAATACCATTTAGTTATAAATGTATTAATACCATTTAGTTATAATTAATACCATTAATACACACACACACACACTAGTTAAAGGCATCATGTCCCGTGGACTTGTACCAAATTCTTACTTGTATATGTAACTATGGTTTGCAAAAGCTGGCCATGACTATCCGTTTTCAGATGTTTTTTTAAAGATATCCACTTTCACTTTTCGTCTTACAGAACAGTTTCTTCAGGGTTCATCGAGAGAAACTAGTTTCCACTGCTGAGGAAAAGATACAATGCTTAAGCAATTGCCTGAAGAAGTCTTAAATTTGTGGAACAATTGGGAGATTCGAGGATTGGTTTTGCTTAGTCTCTTACTACAAACCATCCTCATCGTATTTGGTTCTCGACGTAAGATCATTGCCAGAAACTGGATCAGGATTCTCGTTTGGTCTGCATACCTATCAGCAGACATGGTGGCATCTGTTGCCCTGGGTAATCTAGCCAGGAGCCAAGGAGATTTATCAGGTGAAGAGAAAGCAAACAATTCCATCCAGGCATTTTGGGCACCTTTTCTACTCCTGCACCTTGGTGGCCCGGACACAATCTGTCACGACCTGATTTCTGGATCCATGACCGGCACATAGGCAAGGTTCCCCTCCAAGGTTCCATACCCATGCGAACCCAAACTTACATACAAACTTATCCTAACTCAATCAGAGTTCAACGCAACATTAATAACAAAATCAACTTCATAATATAATTGAATTGTCTTAATACAAGAGTTAATATAATTTCATAGTTTTGGAGCACTGACTAGACATAAAGGAAAATGTACAAATTTCAACCAAAAAGCAGGTTCGGAAGGTTCAAGCTATCAAGCTATAAGCCTGAAAAGGATAAATAATGAGAGGGTGAGTTCAACAACTCAGTGAGTAGATAACGTTCAATATACACACACGAGATAATACAGCAATGAGAAATATATATACAATTGGCTTTAGGTTCTTATGGAAGCGTTCTCAAATTGGCCATAACAAGAAGATCATATGGTAAAACTCGTCAGAAAATCAAAATGCAATAAGCATGAGGCTCCGTACTGTGGGATGATCAGTCCACACAAGTTGGTGACTCCCCCGACTAACTAGGGTTCAGATACGATGTGCACAAAGACTAACACTACCCTGTTAGCATGGGTATTCTGACTGACATACCATAGGTTCATAATTATAATCAAACAGACATATTCATATCTCAAGGCTCAACTCATGACATCAATCAAATGAGGAGCTATCAATTCAGAAGTCAATTCAAAATATATACGAGTTCATATCAAGAATTCAGATTCAACAAATGATCATGCTTTATCATAACAACGATAATAGTCAACATATATATTATCAATAAGCATGATCCAATTCATATTAACAAATCAAATATTTATAATATTTCTCATGCATATGGAAAATTATCCACTCACCTGACTCAAAGCAAATAGCACTCAAAAGCTGATACCGAAGGAAATCCTACTAATGTCCCGCCGGTAGAATATCAGGATTATCTGAATACAAAGGAGACATATTCAGGAATGACTCAAAAGAACATATAACCTATTTAATACACTTATCTAAGGGTATATTCCATAACCCTATATGTTTTTAGACTAAACTAGTTATTTTCCCAAAAACTCAAAATCTAACGGTTTTCCCGAAATCTAATCCATAATAAAACTTGATAATAATTCACTAAAAAGCCCTCATTTATTCATCAAACCAATCTGCAAAAGATAATATTACAGCTAGGGACTAATATGGAATTTATCATATTTTTAGGGCCAAATTGTAATTTTCGTCTAATTGGAGGACCAAACTAAACATATCATAAATTCATGACTATAATGGAATTATGTCCATAATTCATCCTCATTTCTGTTCAGAACCTCTAATTATGCTCCAGGGACCATTCTGGAATTTTTACTAATTTTTAGGGTCAAATGGTAATTTTTGTCAAATGGAGGACCAAACTAAAATTTGTCATAAATCCATGAATATACTGAAATTCTGACCATAATTAATCCTCAATTCTGTCCAGAATATCTCATTATGCTCCAGAGACCATTCTGGAATTTTACCAAATTTTTAGGGTCAAATGGTAATTTTTG
>Ga0307509_10009895_pt1 | contig 11790 bp, 18 predicted proteins | sample 10_EM_MG_FD_202245 | JGI IMG/M metagenome (GOLD analysis project Ga0307509, IMG submission 202245) | Populus trichocarpa ectomycorrhiza microbial communities from riparian zone in the Pacific Northwest, United States - 10_EM | ecosystem: Host-associated > Plants > Roots > Unclassified | place... | reverse complement strand
TTTTGTACTTCCTCGCAGTTCTCTATCTTCTCGTTGTCTCTGTGAGTACGCTCCTTCCGCAGATATTGACCAGAGGTTCAACCTGTCGCCCAGATGCAATGGTTTACGAGCCTCTTCGATCGCCATAGTACGTGATCTCGTGTCGTTCGGTTCCATGAACATCTCTAAATAACGCACGCTCCTCCTCAGTGAAACGAGTGGATGTGAGTCTTTAGATATATGGAAATCATTCCCCCCTCTGGCTAACTAACACCGATCTAATCTTAGGGATAGTAAGTTCTCAGTCATCCCTGACTCGTCTTCCGCTTATTTCGATGCTGTTAGTTGCGCTTCGGGCAACGCGAAGTATGATGTCATGTGGGGGTTCTATTTCTCCTCCTCGGTTTGGGACGTGGCGACGCTCGTAATCTCCTTATGGTTCCTACTCCGGATCAAATCGTCGTCTCCATTGTACGCATTTCCACACTGCTCCATCCTACCCCCTCTCACATTCCCCGCACAGGATATCTAAGCTCGCTCGAACGTGTGCCGCCCCACCCGACTTGGTCCACAACACCCACTGACTGCCGATGACAGGATGATCGCCGACGGTCTCATCTATTTCGTCGCCATGACCGCCGTCAATGTGGTGAACATGTTTATCTTCCTCAACTCGGACAACCCGGTCAGAAATGGATCGTAAGTCGAGATATACGAGCCGTTAATCATCTCTGGTTCTGATGAATTGTCGCCAGCGTGACTGTTGCATACACTGGGGCTTGGATTTTCAGTCAAAGGATTTTGATCAACATTAATGGTGTGCCTAACGTTCCCCTCCTGTCGAATTGAGAAGTTTATCACACCTTTCGGCTAGACGCTGCGGCGGCGAAGCGGGCGGCGGCAACCTTCCCTACAAAAACGATGACCGTCTCCACGGGGAGCACCTCCGCCGAAGCGCTCAGTCAGGAAGTTACCACCAGGCTGAGATCTGCGCAACTGGACACCGGCTTGATCTCCAGATCCTACCCTCAGCAATTGCAAGGAACCATCGAGAGCTCATCGGGAGGATATCTCGACAGTTTCATCACGATCGACATCAAACCTCACGACCCCGAAGAAACTGAGGGTACAAGCAGGGGAATGCTGAGTGGTGGGTCCGGGTACCCTGCTGGCGATAAGGACCCGCTCAAGAGAGCGGGTGATTGCGAGACGGGTCATACGCCATCCGAGGGGCCGCTAATGACCACTCGGAAGTTCTAATCGTATCATCTCGGTAACACAGGAAAACCCGCTTCTCCGCACCTCCCCCATCTCCAAATGTTCACCCCATGATATATCGTTTTCGCCTGTGCCATGTTACTCGTTGGTGTCTGTATTGCTTCCGCCTAGTTATCAAAACGCTTTTCTACCTCATGGTCTTGTTTTCTGTCCATACCGCCTTTACTTTAACTACCTCCTTTCCGACTTAGTGGTCGTCAATTAATATATTTGGATGGGTTGGTCTAGCATGTCCAGCATCGTGCCAGTGGGGTATGATCCTCGTCGCGTTGAATGGTATGTATCGGGACGTAGAATAGAAGAACGCAGGTTGCCGGAGGACATCAGACTCACCTCTACTTAAAACAGGGGAACCTGGGTAGCAAAGCGCGATCAGCGAGTGCTGGCTGATAGGCGGTCATTGTCGCTGGAATAAACACAGCCGCCCTCCGCGCTCCCACTTGCGGTGACGAACCGCTCGGCTTCGCAGCGGGTATGCATACCCCTGCATCTCGTACCCCGGGGGTGATGACGACATCCGGCACTAATTCCAGCTGATTTCTGGTGCACATGGAATGCATGAACACAACATTGATGAAGGTTGCCACGGTGGTGACTACAAATTGTGCCGACAGTTCGGACACGCTCGGAGCCTTGGCAGGAGGGGTCGGATTGGTGGCAGGGAGACGGGGGCATCGCAGGCCGAGTGCCTTGGTCCAGTCGAAGGGGTAAAAATATGCGGGCGGAAGCGAGACGTGAGGGCCACGCTATGGCAGTCCTCAGGGACAGAGCAGGGGTTTTGGCCATCCCAAACGTGGTAAATCTGGGTGACGGGGGGTACGAACCGGGGGGGCGGTCGGCGCCAATTTTAATCGCCCCCCAGGCCGATACGGGAGTAGTTTCTTGCTCGAGGGAAACACTGGGAAACAGCCACGGCGCCTTGAGGTCGATAGAGTTTGATCCCGCTGAGCATGATGCCGACGCCGAGCCCATCGTGATCGTCGCTGGAATCGGGATTCCCTAATGTGGAAGTAACATTGTGCGGTGTCCTCGCCGACTCAAGGTGGGTGATTTTAAGTTGCCACCCACTGACACGATCGGCCGACGACCTCTCGGAGGACTGCGTCTGGCGGCAAGGAGGGAACCCTTGGGCCAGGTCCAGGGTCAATCCGTTATCTGAGAGTCTGACTAGGTTCATCAGAAGTGGATCGACCTGGCCATCCGGGGATCATGTAAGTTATGGGCTTTCAGATCCACGTGGCAAAGCTGGGATATCCCTGATCAACGTTCAAGTCTTCAACGTTCAAGCTTCAAACTTGAAGCTTGAAGTGCGGATCCTCCTCGACCCTGGACTTAAAATCACCTCCTGCATGCAACAGATTCGTTATCTTGACGCTTCTACCGGCGGGTCCTCTTGCCAAGTGTCGCGCCCAATTCTAGCCATTCGCGGTTCACCCGGCGCCAAAGCTCCTGGGTGTACCTCATCATGGAACGTAACATAACATAATGATAAATGGCGCTTGTTTCCGTTGTGGCACCAGTCCCCGCTCTCCCCCCCACTCAGCCCAAGGTTGTCCTGAGACCACAACGACACTGGCGCTGTAAGCAAGATCCTCCAGCTACGTGGCCGGCGCGACCTCACCGCGAAGCTCCTTCCCACCACCAACCGCACCGGACTTTTCATCACCCGAATTCTGAACATGTCGGACGTGTTTGACGGGGGAAGCCCCTGGAACGCCATCGACTCCAGCAGCTCATTCTCGGTTGACATACGGGTAGCGTGTATCGCCATTGCGGCGTACGAGTGAGTGCTTTCTCTGTGCTATTCTTCCCTGCCTTTAACGACTGAAATACGGTGGAGTTTCGTTATCACTATCCCAGCGGAATGGCGAATATACCGCTCGGCTCGAAGGAGGAACTTCATCAGGTGGGTCGAATTCTGACGTTGGTGTAATGCTGAGGGTACCTCACTGACGGCCCCCTCTTTAGTATCCCAGCTATCTTGTTTATCCTCGTCCGGTGAATATCCTTCCCCCATTGTCGATCCCGCGCCGGACTCACAGGGATCTCGGGGTTTGTGCTACCTAGGTACACGTCCGTCCCACTGAGCATATTCGGAAGTTATCTCTATTGGGCGGGTGACGATTTCTCTGAAAGCTTCTGTCGGGGGTTTTGGTTCCTTCCACCGCTCTTCAAGTGTACGCAACTGCCACTGAGGTTTTGACATCTGATTGACGGATCGGGTCTCTAGGCCTACAAGCCACAATAGTCCAAGCCATACTAGGTTGGAGGTGAGGTATTCCGCAGCGGCACCAGCGTGTTGCTCACCCAACCTCCTTCGCCTCTTAGGGCGTATAAGATTTCGAGGGGGAATAGAGGGGTTTTACACTTCCTCGCGATCCTCTCTGTTCTTGTTGCCTCCGTGGGTGCTCTCCTTTTGCAGATCCTGGGTGACGGTCCGATCTATTTCCTAGATGCAATGGTTCACGAATTTCTTCGATCGCCATAGTACGTGATCATCTCGCTGCAGTTCGATGTCGCACGTCTCGATAACGCGCGTCCCTTTACAGTGTCTCGAGCGGGTGTGAGCCATTGAGTATGGAAACTATTACCGCGCCGACTAACCCACCCAATCTTATCTCTAGGGACAGTGAGTTCTTAGACCTTCTTTGACACGCCCCGCGCTTATCTCGATCCCACAAGTTGCACTTCGGTGAACGTGAAATACGATGTCGCCTGGGGGTTTTACTTTTGCTCCTCAGTTTGGGACGTTACAACGTTAGCAATCTCCCTATGGTACCTACTCCGGATCAAAACGTCGTCTCCTCTGTACGTCGTTTCGTGTTGCTCTTCCCCCCTTCTCATATCCTCCACACAGGATAACTAAGCTCGCTCGAACGTGTGTCGCTCCATCCGACTTGGTCCACGACGCCCACTGACCGTGGTAACAGGATGCTCGTCGACGGTCTCATATATTTCGTCGCCATGACCGCAGTCAATGTGGTAAACATGTTTATTTTCCTCAACTCGAACAACCCGGTCAGAAGTGGATCGTAAGTCGAGATCTACAAGTTGTTATCACCTCTAGTTCTGACAAACTATCACCAGTGTGACCGTCGCATATACCGGGGCCTGGATTTTCAGTCAAAGGATTTTGATCAACATTAATGGTATGCCCAACGTCCCCTTCCTGTTGGATTGAGAACTTCATCATGTGCTTCGGCTAGACGCTGCTCTGACGAAACGGGCGGCGGCAACCTTCCCAACAAAAACGGTGACCGTCTCCACAGGAAAAGCCTCTGCCGAAGCGCTCAGTCAGGAAGTCACCACCAGGCTGAGATCTGCGCAACTGGACACTGGCTTGATCTCCCGATCCTACCCTCAGCAACTGCAAGGAACCATCGAGAGTTCGTCGGGAGGATATCTTGACAGTCTCATCACGATTGACATCAAACCTCATGATCCCGACGAAGCTGAGGGTACGAGCGAGGGAATGCTGAGTGGTGGGTCCACGCATCCTGCTGGCGATACGGACCCGCTCAAAAGGGCGGGTGATTGCGAGATGGGCCATAAGCCATCCGAGGGGCCGCTAATGACCACTCGGAAGTTCTAACCGCATCATCTCGGTAAGACAGAAATACCCGCTTCTCCGCACCTCCCCCATCTCCGCCGAAATTTCAGCCCATGATACTCATATCGTTTTCACCTGTGTCATGTTATTCATTGGTCTCTTGATTGCTTCCGACTTGTTCTCGAAACGCTTTTCTATCTTGTGGTCTTGTTTTCTATCTACGCCGCCTTTACTTTAACTACCTCCTTTCGGACTTAGTGGTCGTCAATTCAGATATTTGGATGAGTTGGTCTGGGGTGCCCAACATCGTGCCAATGGGGCATGATCCTCGTCGCATTGAATGGGATGCATCGGGGTGTGAAATAGAAGCACGTAGGTTGCCGGAGAGCATCAGACTCACCTTTACTTAAAACAGGAGGACTTGGGTAGCAAGGCGCAATCGGCGACAGTGTGTCGGTCATGCGACGGCTGGCTGATAGGTGGCCACCGTCACTCGAACAAAGACGCTCGCCCTCTGCGTTCCTACCTGCCGTGACGAACCACTCGGCTTCGCATACTTCGGCACTTGGGTAACAAAACTTTGATGGTTGTGACGACGGTAACTGCAAATTGTGCCGCGGGCGGAGGTGAGACGAAGGCCACGCCATGCCTGCCCTCAGGGTTAGGGTGGGGATTTGGCCACCCCGAACGCGGTAAGCCTGGGTAACGGGGGGTACAAACCGGGGAGGTCGACCCCAATTTGAAACGCCCCCCCAGGCTGATACGCGGGTAGTTTCTTGCTCAATGGTAACAGCCACAGCGCCTTGAGGTCGATAGAGTTTGATCCCGTCGAGCACGGTGATGGCGCCGACGCCGAGCCCATCGTCGCGGCAATCGGGATTCCCGAATGTGGAGGTAACATTGAGCGGTATCCTTCTCCACTGGCCGGGTGATTTTAGGTTGCCGCCCCACACGATCGGGCGACAACCTCTCAGGGGACTTTGTCCGGCGGCTGGATGACGAACCTCCTCCGCTCCCTTGTATCAGGTCCTGGGCCAATCCGTTATCTAAGAGGCCTAGGGTGACTGGGTTCATCAAAAGCGGATCGACTAGCCCATCCGGGGATCTTCTGGCCTCCCAGATCCACGTGGCAGACCTGGCCATGGATATAGATCAACCTTCGAACTTGAAGCACGAATACTCCTCGACCCTGGAACTAAAACCCCCTACTGCAGGCAGCAGATCCGTCATCTTGACGCTTCTACCGGCGGAGCCCGCTAATTCTACCCACTCGCGGTTCCCACGGCGCCAAAGGTCCTGGGTGTATCTCATCATGGAACGTAACATCACATAATGATAAATGACGCTTGTTTCCGTTGTGGCACGGGTCTCCGCTCTCGCCCCTGCTCAGCCCAAGGTTGTCCTGAGACCAAGACGACACTGGCGCCGTAAGCAAGATCCCCCCGCTACGTGGCCGGCGCGACCTCACCGCGACGCTCCCTCCCACCACCAACTGTATTGGACTTTTCACCGCCCGAGTTCTGAACGCGTCGGACCTATTCGACGGAGGGAACGCCATGAACTTCAGCAGCGCATTCTCGGTTAACGTGCGGATAGCGTGTGTGGCCATCGCGGCGTACGAGTGAGTGCCTTCTCTGCACTGCCCTTCCCTTCCTTTGGCGAGAGGCTGAGATCCTCCGGAGCTTCCTGGTCACTATCCCAGCGGAATGGCGAATATACCGTTCGGCGTGGAGGAAGAACTGCATCAGGTGGGTTGAATTTCCACGTTGATGTAATCGTGAGGGCTGTCAGTGACAACCCCGCTTCAGTATCCCGACTGCATTATTTATCTTCATCCGGTGAATGTTCTTCCCCCATCGTCACGGTCAATCATGCACGAGACTCACAGAGCCCTCGGGCCTGCGCTACCCAGGTATATATCCCTCTTGCTGAGCGTCTTCGGGAGTTATCTCTTTTGGGGAGGTGACGGTTTCTCCGAAAGTCTCTGTCGTCGGTTTTTGTTCCTTCCAGTGTTCTTCAAATGTACGCAACTACCTGAGGCCCTGTCGTTCGATTGACGAATTCGTTCTCTAGGCCTGCAAGCCACGGTAGTTCAACTTATATTGGGTTGGAGGTGAGGCATTCTGCTACAGCATCAGTGTGCCCTTCACGCCATCTATTTCGCCTTCCAGAACGTACAAGATCTCGAGAAGGAATAAGGGGGTTTTGTACACCCTCACGATCCTCCATGCTCTCGTTGTCCCCGTGGGTACTCTCTTTCCATAGATCCTGGGCAAAGATCCAACCTATTTTCCAGGCGCAATGGTTCTCGAGCTTCTTCGATCGCCATAGTACGTGATCACATCTCGCTGCAGCTCCGTACGACATGTCTCAATAATGTACACCCTTCTCAGTGTCTCGGGCGGATGTGAGCCATTAGGAATAGAAACCATCCCCACTGACTAACCCTTATCTGGTGTTTAGGGACAGTGAGTTTTCGCTCCTCTCGGATGCGCCTCCTGCTGATTTCGACCGCTCAAGTTGCTCTTGGATGAACGTGAAATACGATGTCGCCTGGGGGTTTTACTTCTGCTCCGTGGTTTGGGATGTTACGACCATCGTGATCTCCCTATGGTGCTTGCTCCGGATCAAAACGTCGTCTCCTTTGTACGCCTTTCCGCAGTACTCCTGTCTTCCCCCTCTCACACCTCCCGTGTAGGATAACTAAACTTACCCGAACGTGTGTCACTCCATCCGGCTCGGTTCGCGGTGCTTGCTGACTGCGGATGCCAGGATGCTCGTTGATGGTCTCCTATATTTCATCGCTATGACTGCCTTCAACTTGGCAAACATGGTTATTTTCCTCGGATCGAGCCATCCAGCTAGAAACGGATCGTAAGTTGGCATCCACAACCCGTCAATCACCAGCGATCTCGACCTGACGAGTTGTTGCCAGCGTGATTATTGCGTATACTGCTACTTGGATCTTAGGTCAACGGATCCTGATTAACCTTCATGGTACGCCCAACGTTCGCTCCCTGTTGGATAGAGAAGCCAATCACCTCTTTCTGCTAGACTCCGCTATGGAGAAACGGGCAGCGGCAACCTTCCCCACACAAACTGTGACTGTGGTTTCAGGGGACACCTCCGCTGAAGCACTCAGCCGAGAGGTCAGCACCAGGCTGAGATCTGCACGACACCAGACTGGTCCAACTATCCGATCCTACCGCCAACAGCTGGAAGGAACCGCCCAGAGCTCGTCAGGAGGATACCTCGACAGTTTTATCACGCTCGACATAAAACCTCAGGATCCCTCAGCTGGAGGAGGTACGGGTGAGGGAACCCTGAATGAGGGATCCGTGCACCCTGCAAGAATTGGAGACCCGTCTGGTGGAACGGCTAGCCGTAGGCCGCCCGAGGGGCTCCTCATGGCCACTAGGAGGTTCTGATATCATCATGACAATCCGCTTCATCACCTCCATACCCATCGGGGTTCGGTTCACGATATATAGTTTTCACCTGTCACTCATTGATATCTTGGTTGCTTCCAACTTGTTTTCGAGATATTTTTCCCACCTTGCGGCCTCGCTTTCCGCCTATCCTGTCCTTACCATAGTACTCTTACTCCCTTTCGGGCCTAATTATCGCTTGGGTTGTACAATAAATATACTGAGATATCTTGTCCAGTGTCGTGGTTATGGTGTGTAATCCCTGCCTGTCATGACGATCAACCTTTACAACGCACCCTCCTCCAACCTTGACATACCGTTCCCCGACGTTGACCCCGTTTGTTTCCCCCCCCTTCAAAATCCTCGCTCATGGCTCGCCGAGAGCAATGTACCAACCGGCCAACGCCGCGATGCCCCAATAAAGGTAAACGCGAACAGGTTCCGGCCATATCCTTTGGGAAACGGTCGGGTGAAACGAAACGGATTCAACGTGTTGGCGTGAAAACCTGTCCTAGATTCTATCCGTGCTGGGGATCGCTCACTAGAATGTTTGTCAACTTCGATCAATCGATTGACGGTTTGCACTGGCGTTCCCCCACGGCACGGCTCTTGGAATACACGGACTCCTTCCCTCGAAATTCTTGAGAATTCTCCCACCCACCACTAACTCATTCCCGCCCTCGGTCTTTCTTTTGTCCGGAGCATGTGAACGATACGCCCGGAATGGATTCTAGACCATGGGGGTGAGGGGCAGCCATTACCCCCGCCGATCCCATCTAGATCGAGCCGTGGTTCGTGCACGGCCTTGCAGAGACGGAAGGACGGCAATTAACCACCGTGACTCGCCAACCGTTCAAACTCACAAATCACGGCCAAATAATCCCGCTCGAACAAAGCCAAGGACCAGGCCCATCATACACGTGTCCCCGAGAACATGGGTGGTGCATATCAGTCAAATGGGGACCGTGCCATTGGCGATGCTTGACGGATCCACTCCCTGGCCATCTCCCACAGCCGAGGCGTATTTAACAGAGAGATTGTGGATGGCTTTTCCCCACCACCCAACGCCGTTTATCCTGCGCCCACAACAGCTTTACTCTCCACCCTTCTCGACGCATTCCAACCAATACAAATGGCTTACTTCGATAACGCAAACAACGCTGGCTTCTACTCCGTCTCTGGAGGACCCTACTCGTATCCACCTCCGAACCGGACATTTGCCATTGATACTGAGGGGGCAAATAATCAGATGTTCACTGACACAACCGATCAGTGGATCATGGTCAGGGGGTCAGGGTCTATGGTCGGGCAACCGACCAGCCTTCAGGCGACAGCTAGCTCCAGTGAGTGTCACTCAGATCCTTTTATCGATTCGTGGTTGACATACAAGCCTCCAGAATCGGTGGCCCCCGCCACCCCGTACACGAGCAGGACCGATGGCTGCAGTTGGCCATCCTACGACCGGTCAGCGGACTACCGACAGGCCCAATCTCGCTATTCCGGCTACTTGAGCCGGGGCAGTTCCTTCGCCGAAACAACCGCGTCAGAATCGTCCACCGAGTATTCGCTTGAAGAGTTGGACGTTCACCGATCGCAAACAGTCCGGCGCGATTACTGGGGGGCTAACCAGAGCGAGGCCACGACCAGCGCGTCCTACATGGTAGGTGTTCAATTTCAATCATACTTGCGCAACCCCGCTGACACCTTTCCACAGGGGGGCGTGAATACTTCCTACTGGCCGAGCACCGGTCCAGCTAGGGCCGAGGTGACACATACAGAGTGGTACCAGCCGTACAGAGTCTCCCGTACCCGTCGAAATGGGTACAGGAACGCCGAGGCGGGACCATCGACCCTGGTGGCTCCGCCCGTCCCATACATTGGCCGACCACCGACACAACCCTCCGGAGGGATATCCGAGACAACGGCGAACGCCAAAACAACTCGCTATACAATTACAGAAGAACATAGGGCCCCAGTAAGTAACTTTTACTGCTCCCATATTCCTCTCCTCGTGTAACTGAATGGTCGTTTGGCGTCAGCAGCCCAAGCGTGCCAGGCTTCCGTACGGCAAAGGAGAGCCACGCCCGGCCCGTACACGGAGCAATGGGGTCGGGGGCAGGCTGCGTGACTGGGTAGGGCGCTGGAGGAGCAAGCACGCAGGCCCAACATTCAACCAGGCTCTGGCCGGTAGGTAGATATCCCATTTCAAACGACGCACCTGATCAAATCGGCTGTAATGCAGTTGCGGCCGAGATCGTTCGGAGGAAACGGTCGCTGGTTTACTCGGAACCACACCTGAGAACGGGGCATGGCGTACGAACCGTGGATTCGAAGAATGCTAGAAAGGAGTTTGAGAGGAGGGAGGTGGAGAATAGGTCATACCGGAGGCTTAGCCGGTATTACGAGGTACCAGACGACCAGGTACCGGAGGGGAAGATGCCTGAGTGGGCGCGCCCACAACTATTGGTAAAGGGTAAGCACAGGCATGATTACCCATCGTGCCAACAACATTCCGCTTACCCAAACTCTTAGTCTTGGAGGATCTCGTGAATCTCCAGAAGTCCGGGGATCTCGAGGATCTTAGGGACCTCAGGGATCTCCAGGATCTCGAAGATCTCGAGGATCGTGAGGCTGCCGGGAATCTTGAGGACCTCGGGAATCGCGAGGATCTCGAAGATCCAGAAAGTCCCGAAGATACCCCGTTCCTTCTCCTCCATTCCGGAGCCATCTAAAGAGTCACCATCTTAAACTCCGATGCTGGCGGCGGCTGTCCCAGAAGGCTGAAGATATCCGGAACTTTCTTCGTATTTGTTAAGTAGCTTCGTCCAGAACTTGAATCGTACTTTGTCTTGGCTCCCGCTCTCGAGTCGCTGCATCCCAGTGAGGTGAACGTGTGGGTAAGGAATTGGTTGGGAGGTAAAGCCTCAAAGCCTATGAGGGTACGGTAGAAATTGTAATAATGCATACCGTCCGTTCCCTCAAAATCCCGATGCATCATCAGAATTATGCAGTTCGGCACTCGTGACATAATGTAACGCCGCGTGACAAGCAGCCAAAAGCGTGACAGGCCTGTGAGCTGCGCACGAGTAGTAGTTCGCTGCGCCTCGAGAACCATCACTCTTCTGAGGTCTGAACTTGCGGTAGAGTTTAGACAGCTCGGGTCCATACGAATCAATCATCTGTGCCCATTCTCCAACTACACGGCTGCCGGCCATAACCTCGATCCGATCGCTATTCGGCGTGAGATCCGCCTTGACCTTGCCAATTCTTCAACGACTGGGCTGAGGTTGTGGGGCGGTTCTTCGCATTTGGTCCTTTGGGATCCGGTTTGTTTGCATAGGATTTTACGATCCTAGCGAGAGGGGATCCATAGCGAGGGCGGTAGCAGTGAAGACAGCACCCATGCACTTGCGCCAGTTCACCGCCCGGTTGGCCGATCTTCCCACAAAGTAACAAGCTAGACTTGAGTTCGCCGACGCTGAAAATACATAAATGGCAGGGGGAGGCCGCCGAAATGTCTATGCGTTATGCATTATGCAGTTTCGGTTGCAAACA
>Ga0307509_10009894_pt1 | contig 11790 bp, 12 predicted proteins | sample 10_EM_MG_FD_202245 | JGI IMG/M metagenome (GOLD analysis project Ga0307509, IMG submission 202245) | Populus trichocarpa ectomycorrhiza microbial communities from riparian zone in the Pacific Northwest, United States - 10_EM | ecosystem: Host-associated > Plants > Roots > Unclassified | place... | reverse complement strand
GTTTACTAACATATCGATCTGCAACCTGCCTTTGTTGCTGGTAATTATATGTATAGGGAACACTTTTAATCTGTGAACGATTTACTCTTTTGTGAAAAAGTAAACTGAAACTTCAACGGACTTTGCTTTGAACTTCGTTTCTCACTTCCCTTGACCGTGGTCCATGCGATCTGCCCTTTCAAAAATCCAGTGAGCAGTGATATGGTATTGTGTCGGTTCAGCTTTCAAATTGGTGGTGCTGAACAATTTGTTTCATGCTAGCTTCCATTTCTATTACGGTTACCGTCAACTTTCTGATTCTTTGCAACTTTAAAGCTAATTCAGCAATGAAAATCCAAGGAACAAAGTTGAAGTTATAACTGTTTCACTGGATGTTTGATTATGCTTGTTTCGCAGCCATGGATTTTGATATCATGATCATGATCATGATCATTTTGAATGAGCTTCAACATCTAAAATTACAGATGGAATGCATGAAAAATCAGGGCCCTCAACTACTCAAGACAAGAATTGATTAAAGAAACATTAATCTTGAATCATGTTTTGTTAAGATTAACCCTAATCTTGATTAATCATATTTCCCATTTTCATAATACCTAATCGAGGCTTCTCTCTGGTCAAATTTTAACCAAAAAGAAAGAAAGAAAGAAAGAGAGGAAAATCATTATCCTAATCTATATAATGGCAATACCTCGACAATCTCCAAAATGGTCTTGGTAATCATTGCCGCAGCACGATCGGTGCAATTCCGTTTAGAAACAATCCTATAAAAAAACTCACCTCCCCTGCAAAAGCTCCATGACAAGATGAACAGCATCTCTATCCTCATATGCCTCCTCGAAGCTCGCAATATTAGGATGTTCAGGCAAATGCCTCATGATCTCCACCTCTCTCCTTGTATCCTCCACATCAATTATCTCCTAGAATCATGGTAGTACGAGTTGGAGGCATTTGCGTGTTTCGTATGCTAGGTTTATCGACCAAAACAAATTATATAATTATAAATTCAGGAACGATCTAATCACAATAATATAAATTACATAAAAGAGGTTTTATATTCATAATCATGATAATTATTTGGGTTCTGTCTTATATACATTTTATTCTTACACACGAAATGTTATTGTATTTGATAATGTCTTAAAAAATACATTTTATTATTCTTCAATCAGGATATAGATAATTTGTTCAAGTTTTGATCGTGAATGAAAAACCTTTTTCTGTTTATTTTTGTGTTTTAAAAGTATTTTAGAAAAAAATTATTTTTTTAATTTTTTTTTGCTTTAAATTAATATTTTTTTTTGTGTTTTTATATTATTTTGATGTGTTGATGTTATAAATAATTTTTTTAAAATAAAAAATATTTTTTTGATGAATTTCTAAGCGAAAAACAACCGTTATCACACTCCCAAACACTCTATTAGTCTTTGTTCACTAAATTTAGCTTTTGCTGCTGTTGTTTGAAAAAAAAAACTAAGTTTAGAAAAATTATGTTTAGTTGTAATTGGTTTGATTTAGATATGTATTTGGTAAAAATTGTGGTTGAAATTGATGTATAGTAAAAAACATGTATAAGGTGTTTGGATAAAATTATGATCTAAATTGATGTTGCTAATGATATTAACAAATAGGACATGTAATTATTTTTTAATTTTCAATTGCATTAATTTGCATTTCATTAACATAAAATTTTACAAACAACCACATGAATTACAACACCTTTTCTATCACTCTATTAAACTTGTCGCAATCTCATTTTGAACAAAATCTATACATGAAAGCCTGTAGTTTCCATGAGATTGTGACCATGGAAACACATCGGTTAAAAAAATTATCGGAAACAAAATTAGGATGATGATCGAATTCCTCACCTTTTTTTCCACACTTCAAATGTACATTTGATGACACAGTGCACTGAAGAGTGAGAATGATTGGAAATTTCTTCTCATGTTCGTGGTTGTCCTTACATGTGAAATTCTTGGAAATGATACCTCTCATCTCTATATGGACCTAAAAACCCATATTCATTTAGATATCCAGAATTGACTAAGTAGTACTTTCCTATAATAACATCTACTAACTTTGTTAGTTACTTATCAATAATAAAAATAAAGTTACATCTTCTTGAAATAAATAACATTACATATTTTAGGTTGTTAATGCATTCATGGCTTAATAAATTTAATGATAGGATTGTAAATTGTCTCAAGAAATATTCGTATATCGTGTGCACTGTTATCCCATCACCCAAACAAACGTGAATTGCATGTCAAAGCTACATGCAATCATAATATTTTGTGTAGATACATTTTTTCTATTTATAAATGGTATTTAATTTTATGAAAAAACACATATTCGCATATGTGTGCCGTCAATAACTCTACACAATTCTAAAACAAAAAACAAGAATGAATAAAAACAAGTGAAATAAGACATAGCCTAAAATAATAGAAATTAGTAATTCATAGAATTACATATTAAAAAAACTATGATATTGTTTTCTTGAAATGAGACATATCTTAGATTATTTGCAATATCTCGTAGTGTGTTTAAAAATTCAAGATAAAAGGCAAAAAGAATTCAGTGTGTTTTTTTGCAGGCTTTAGATGATGCTGTGCAGATCTAAGTGCTCTGGTTTCTCTTCGAGTTGAGAGCTTGAAGGAGGAGGTTTGGTAACTTCAAGCAAACGGTCAAAAGATGCAAGGAGTGTTCATGAACCTAACTAAGATTGTTTCTGGAACACGAAGCAAACTGTATTTTTTTAAATTTTAAATTTTATTTTATTTTAATATTTTTAAATTATTTTAATATCCTGATATTAAAAATAATTTTTAAAAAATAAAAAAAATTATTTTAATATATTTTAAAATAAAAAACAATTCAAAGTATAACCACTACTGGAGTTCAGTCCCGCAACACGAGTTCAGTCCAGGTCTGCCCTTAAAAAAATGCTGTGTAGAAATGAGATCACGGCCGTCCGTCAACACGAGTCGTCGAAAAAGCGTGAATGATTCGAAAGTGAGCGGTCCAACGGCAAGTATTTCAAAACTCGACAGGGACCCCACCTCCTTCTTTAACTTGCGGAATGAGTAGATGACGTTGCTATTTCATGTACCCAGGTGTAGTTTTCTCACACTCAACACAGGCGAAAAAATAAAAGTCAAAGACCAAAACGAAAGAAAATCCCTCCATCAACCAATTAGAGTAGAACAGATTCTCGAGCTCAACTAAACCTTACTTTGTCCAATCATAGCCCATCATCGAAAAAAGGGCCAATATAAAGCCCGTGGCGGGAGAGAGAAAAACTGCTCTTCCCTTGCAAAACAAGTAGTACTAGCGGAGACTACTTTCTTCCCATTTTCCTTCGCTTCTCTCCTTGTCCGCGCAGAAAAAGGGATTGCGATACAGTACTGAGCTTGTGAGCGAGCGAGGGTTTTGAAAATGGGGGAATCGCCATCATCTCCTACGTCGTGTAGCTCTTCACGTTCTGCACCATTTCCACAATCGAACTTCGCGTCTCTTCCTGTAATGGCTCTCAAGGACAAAATTGTCGAGAAAATCTTGGAAAATCGCGTCACTCTCATCGTCGGCGAGACTGGCTGCGGTACGAATCCTTTCGTTATTCTCATTATTTTTTTGCATTTTCTCTTTTAGTTTTTGGCCGATAAAAAAAAGCAAAAGGATAAAAATAGGAAAAAATCTGTTTGGTTCTGAAATGATCAAGCTGAAAAAAATAAGTTATAATGGAAACAAGTTTTATTATAACAAATATCCTGGTTTTTTACTTGATACCAAGGAATATTTACTCTTTTTTTTTTTGTGAAAAAGAGAAAATCGTAGTGCTTGTAACCTGCTGTTATGGATGACTGGGGTTTATCATTCTTCGGAAAAAAGAAAAGGAAGATTTTTATTTTAATTAAAATCTGAGATGAGTTCAAGTATATTGGATTGGGAGGGCTTATGAATTTATAATAATTTACATGGTTTTTGTATAATTATATTTTTAGCATTTTGTGGTGTTAATAGATTTTTCTGTTTTATTTTGAAGGAAAGAGCTCTCAAGTTCCACAGTTTCTTCTGGAAGAAAACATAAAACCCATTTTATGCACACAACCAAGGAGATTTGCTGTTGTTGCTGTTGCTAAAATGGTTGCTAAAGCTCGTAACTGTGAACTTGGAGCACAGGTTGGATATCACATAGGTCATTCGAAGCTTATATCGGCAAGGTATTGTCCAGCCCGTGCGTTGATTTACTTGCTTTTCCATCACTTTTGTGCCATCTCTACTCAAGTACTGTGCTATATCCTCTCCTTCTCTCTGCTTGACACCCAAAGTGAGGTCTTGGGAGTTGGGACTGTGATGTGTCTTTTTCCTATTACTGGTGGTCTTTACACTAATTACTTTTCTTTGCTTTAGCAGTTCAGAAATTGTCTTCAAAACAGCTGGTGTTTTGTTGGATGAAATGCGAGATAAAGGGCTGAACGCTCTCAACTACAAGGCTATTATTCTTGATGAAGTGCATGAAAGATCTGTTGAATCTGATCTTGTGCTTGTTTGTGTCAAGCAGTTTCTGTTGAAAAACAATGACCTGAGGTGCCTCTTTGGCTTTTATCATGTATAGCAATGTTTTCTGTATTATTGAATTTTGCAATGTTTTCTGTATTATTGAATTTTGTTTTCTTGCATCCTAAATTGCTTGGTTGAAGCCTTTGTTTGCTGACTTGTTGCTATTTTCATGCTTTTTTTTTCTTCCTCTCCTGCGCTATTTTCATGCTTTTTTTCTCTTCCTCTCCTGCTCTCACCCTCCCAGTTTATTTCTACAAGAGTGGGATATTTGTCTCTTTGCGTTTTCTATGTCACATAGCAGTTGAGTTGTCCGAGTCATGTTATTTGGAAGTCTGACAGATGTTTGTTTTCTTCAGGTTGGTATTGATGTCGGCAACTGCTGATATTGCAAGATACCGAGATTACTTCAAAGACCTCGGTAGGGGTGAAAGAGTTGAGGTGCTTGCAATCGCTAACACCAACCAACATGCCCTTTTCCAGCGAAGAGTGTCATATCTTGAACAGGCAAGTATTTGTATCTAGGGACTTTTCTTGATGGAATTTGTGCTCTTCATCAAAGACCTTGAATTGATGAAGTAATCAACTGGTTTTAATTCTAGAGTTTTCAAGCACAATGCCTCCTTTGAGCATTCTATAAATGTAAAATATCAGTTTTTATAACAGATGTCTTCTCTTGGCACTATTTAATGATATTTTGGCTTGGGACGCAATAAAGTACAGGGAGTGGGGATGCCTAAATTGATTGTTTTATGACTGCCATATTTATACTAGTTTTCCATTAGGAAGCCTTCGGCATTCCAGACTAGCAAATTTGAGCTAAATAATTAACATGTTCCTTTAAGAATGAAGAAGTTGGTCAGTGAGTGTGAATCAGTTTAATAGGTGGTTGAAAATAACTTGGGCATGGTTAGTTGGTTGACATAGGATGACAGCATAAAAAATAGATGATGCAATCGATATATAAGTTGTTTGGAAATATTCCCCATAACTAGGTTTTGAAGGGATAATATGGTTGGATGAAGTTTTGGAGGAGGTAAAAAGCATGCAATGTAAATTCTCTATAATCATTCATGTTGTACAAAAAGATCATTTGTTAGGTATCTCACTGTATAGGCAATCATGATGAAAACATCACCATGCAAGTATGCATTGGTTTGTGGGGCTTGAATATATCTGAATGAAAGGGACCATAGAGGCAGTGTCAGATTCTTTGATGACATGCGATCTTTTGACAGAAAAGCCATTCCTTTAGTGTAATTAATGATTTTGTTCTATTTTTGGAGCAGGTAACTGAACTTCTTGGAACGAGTTCAGACTTATTGGCTCAAACCTACTGTTCAGGACCAAACCCTTCTATGGCTGCTGCTGATATCAAACCAGAAGTGCATAGACTTATTTTTGATTTGATTTTGCACATTCATGAAAATGAACCAGACATTGAAAAGGGCATTTTGGTTTTCCTTCCAACGTACCATGACCTGGAGCAGCAGTGGCATCGTCTGAATCCACTTAGTTCATCTTTTAAAGTTCACATTTTACATGGAAGCATTGACACTCAACAAGCTCTTTTGGCTATGAAAATCTTGAAATCTCATCGTAAGGTATGCATCTAATTGGTTGGGACATCATTAATGTGGTTAGTGGAAGACAATAGGGAAGTGAATCTGCATCTGACATTCAAAAATCAAACAAAATGTTCACATCTTATTATACACCTTGTAAGGCTTGAACATGTTTAAAAGCTTAATTTGTGCCCTTTTTGTTCTAGGGTTGGTTAAGTTTTGGTGCATATTTTCCATCAGACATAAACATACACACTGGACACAGTAAAATTTATCAATAGAGTTTGATTCTTCAATTCTTTCATTCACAAATGTTTATGACACTGATGCCTTTAGCCACTTTTAGTTTCAGTTCTAGAACTTATCGTGGTTGAAGTTGTTCCCTTTTCATAGGTAATATTGGCCACAAATATTGCAGAATCATCTGTAACCATACCCAAAGTAGCCTATGTCATTGATTCATGCCGATCTTTACAAGTTTTCTGGGACGCTACTAGGAAAAAGGATTCTACAGAGCTTGTTTGGGTTTCTAAGTCTCAGGTATCGTGAGCATCGTAAAGGTTGTTCTTGGATTTGTATAATCTCACTCTCTTATTAGTGCAAATTATGGTTTAGGCTAATCAGCGGAAAGGGAGAACTGGTCGAACTTGTGATGGCCAGATATATCGGTTGGTCACAAAATCATTTTTCAACAAGCTGGAGGATCATGAACGTCCAGCCATATTGAGGTTGTCATTGCGGCAACAAGTTCTTCTGATGTGTTGTGCTGAATCCAGAGCCATTAATGATCCCAAGGGTATGGTTCTTATATTGTTGTGAATTGTACTTCACAATTAATGGTTGGGGTGGAATATCTTTTTCAATTCACACGCAGCCACTTATCTTGCATAGATGCATGAATTGGAAAGAACGCATTTTCTTCCCTATGCTTGAATTACTTTTCTTTACACTGAAATGAGCTGGTGCGAAAAATTTGGATTCAACTCAAATTAGGTCAGTTATTTCACGGCATTCATCAGAGAACTTCCTTTGTAGGTTTTTCTACTGTTTACTTGCACAATGCGTGATGCAACAAAGTGAACCATTTTGTTGGTGTTGAATGAATGCCATGATCAAAATCTTAAACTGTCAAGTAGGTCAAACTGCACATTGTATATACTTGACACCTTGTAGATTTGCCTACCCTGCTTGAACCACATTTTAAGTTATAACATTCTCCTGAAACCTGAGTTAGGCTCTTTATTTTATTTTTATCTTGTTGTATTTGCAGTTTTTAGTGTGAAAATAACTGTCTAGTGATTTAGATGTTAGCCGTTGGTATTAATTGTTGAGATCGGTGTCAAAGATCATGCTAAAGTATCTGAACCAAACTCCTTATTCTTAGTTTGTATACTGAAATTTGAGCATCCTAATTTCTGTAAATTTGATGCCAGTCTTGTTGGAGAAGGCTTTGGATCCCCCAGATCCTGAGTTTATTGAAGACGCATTAAATTTGCTTGTTTGCATGAAGGCATTGGATAGACCATCTCCAAGGGGGCGGTACGAGCCCACCTTTTATGGACGGTTGCTTGCCAGTTTCCCATTGTCCTTTGATGCTTCTGTGCTTGTACTCAAGTTTGCAGACTTTGGATTGCTCCAGCAAGGCATTCTACTGGGCATATTGATGGATGCCCAGCCTCAACCGATTCTTCGTCCTTTTGGAGAGGAACATTTGGTATTGTCTTATAAGTTGCATGTGCTTGCTTGTGGGAACAATTCCCCCTCTGATAATTTTTTTTATCAATCTTCAGTATACAGAGTACGCTTACCGATACTATGGTGGAGACTGCGACTATACTGTCCAAATTGGTCGAAAGGAGATGATACTAATTGGAAACTTGGGTGCATATCAGTTCTGGCAACATATATTTAAGGTTAAATTGGTTGCTAGCTCACACCTTTTGAAGAATGCTCTTAGTTGTAGATATTTTGTATATGATTTTAAACATTCTGCCTTCTTCTGAAGGATAAGCACCGCCTTGAACGCTTGAAACACCTTTTAAAGATTGATGAAATGAAAGATACCACTGTATTGCTGCCAAAGATTGAAGAAGAATGGTGCACATTCCATAATCTTGTCCAATCATCACTAAATAATGTCTCTGAAATATGTATGTATTTAAACACTAGCATCTATGCTTTGTTACATGCAATCATTACCTTGTCTTGTATGGTAAACCTCTTTGGTTTTTCAATTCGATTATATTATTATTCTCATTTCTTTTCTTTTTTGTTTTATTTTCTCTTCCAAGCTTATCTCCAGTTTGGTGATCTTTTCTTTCAGATGAAGATATACTAAATTCACTGCATCGGTTTCGGCCAAGATTTCTGGGTACCTGTAATGATTTACCGACTTGGCATGCCCCTTATGAATTTAAGCACACTTGTCTTCTAAAATGTCAGCCAAAAGGAGATAATGATACTGTCGTTGCGGATGATGAGCATGATGAGCCATCTCATGAAACAAGGAAATGTTTTGCGGTACCATTTGTTGCTCCAAGTCACTTTCAGACCATAAAAGTGGCTGAAAATTTGTCAAATATTATCAAAGAGGTAATATGCCTTGCACCTTTAGCTTACTTTATTGACATATTAATTATCATTTCACTTATTTCCCATGTTCAACAGATAAGAGTTCGGCATACAGACAGCACGTCTGACGATCAGCATGGGTATATTGTTAATGAGTCTCATGGCAATGAAGAAGCTTCTCTGTGTGTATATTTTATGAAGGGATCCTGCAACAGAGGCAGTCAATGTTTGTTTTCTCATTCAGCTCAAGCGAAAAGAGATCCGTGCAAATTCTTTTTCACTTTACAAGTATTTCACTTCTGTAGCTTGAGTTCTCTCTTTATATTCTATACTGCTTTCTTTTTGTCATTACTGCAATAATTAGCATACTATGTTTAGGTGGCAAAGCTTTGACTTAGGGCCATTCTAGCTCTATCGATCCTAGCTACGATTCAAAGGCTGGGCCTATAATGTTAGTGTTATTTTGTACTAGTAATCTGAAAGAGAAACTGATTGAGAAAGTTGGACTGGTGGTGACGCCTCTGTCTTACCATGTCTTCATAGTGAGGATTGATGCAAACTCCTTGATCAAACAGTGGAGAAAATTTGGACAAAGCATAGTTTTAGGTGTGGAAGGATAGAAAAGTTGATACACGTGAACCCAGTTAATTTGGAGTTAATGCATATTGTTTTTGATGTAGTGTGGGAGGGGGGATTCTAAATTTTCTGAGTTTATCTTCAACTTCGAATTTTATTGAATCATTTTCTACATTTGAATTTATTTTCTAGTACTGTATGACAGGTAGAATTTTTTTCTTTCATTCAGTAAAACAGTTAAGATAATAGCCAGATGAGCTTGCAGTCAGGAATGAACTAAAGCTGCAATTGCAAATGAGGTTTTGACTGCGGTAATCTAATACATAGCATTGACAACACAAGTTCTTTTATCCCTATGTAATGTTGGAACATAGAAAAATTATCTAACGGCCCCTCTGTCATAGCTGCAAACCTTCTTATTTAGGAATCAGCTACAGTTAATTCCCTTTTGCAATTAACACTACAGGCTGATGAAGATGCAGTTAGGAATCAACTGCAATCACAATTACAACTGAGGTTTTGACTGCTATAATCAGATATATTACTGGAAATAGGAAAAATCATCTGGAAGCCCCAGTGAAATAGCTGCAGACCTCCTTATTTAGCATTTTAGCATAGGATGTAATTTGTCTCTGAAGCCTTCATATGATTTTTAAGTCATTGATGATATGTTATTCAGGTGACTGAATTCTCATGTCCCTCCATTGAAATTCTGTTTAAATCTGCTCTTACTTTCAAAACAATATGTGCTTAACCCTATCTTATATATATATATATTGAAAGTAACTTGTGCCAACCCACAGTTTTAGATGCCAGAATAACTTCACTTTGTTTATCTAACTGAGTTTGTAAGCATAGTTAGTAGATTAATTTGCCTGGTTGACAGTGAAGAATATGGTTTTCCAAGTGCTTGTAACAGTTCGTTAAAAGCCCCAATTGTGGTTCTCATGCATTCCTCAGCTACTTGTTAAGGCCATGTCTGAGAAAATGTGTTTGTGGATGAGATCCCTCTTGAATAATTTGACATGAGTTTCTGATTCTGATGATATCTTTGTTACTTGTATATATCTTGTAATGGTTAGTAAATTTTCAGGGATGTCGAAATGGAGAGACTTGTTCCTTTTCTCATGTTGTGGGTCCATCATTGTCATCATTTAGCTCAACTCCATGCATGCCAGAAGATGGTGCTGTCAATGCCGCGTCCCTGCTACGTTTTCTTCCAACGTCTTCTGATGGATGTGTTCTGTTATTGGATGACACTGATTTGCATTTCTCCTCAAATCTTGCTCGTCACTACGATCCTTGCAAAATAATCTCTACAACATGCATGTCAGACACTTTCATGTGCGACCCATCATTGATGGGTATCAGAATTCTGTGGGGTCTCCACCACCCATACCAAACCATTATTTCCACTCCCAGAGATAGTCCCATTCCATGGAGTGAAGTTAAGTGCATATTGTGGTTGCCTAATTTAGATAGTTACAGTGAAAATTTGGAGAGGCAGAAAACTTTTGTGCAGAATTTCTTTGAGTACTTAGCCATCCGAATATTAGCTGATGCCTTGTATGAAGTGCAAGTTATCCTCGTCATGAACAATATCAAATTTTCACTGCTACAGGTAATTGTTTTTTGCATTTGTGTTTATTTTCTGCTCTATGCATCATTTAAAATGTCATTTCCTATTTGCGATGAACTTCTGCATGACGCATCTTTTTCCTTCTTATTGTCATTTGCTAGAATGATTTACGTCTGCTATGTGTGGCTAAAACCAGCTATGATTCTGGCAGTGCAGCTTACAGTGGTGATATTTGCAACGATGAGATAGTCTGAACGTGTTTTGTTGTTATTTCAGGTAGAGAAGTTGGGGAGAGACAGCTTCTTTTTCCTTGGAGAGTCTTTTCCATTCGATGAGGAAAGCTTTGGTCAGATGCCAAATACAGTCACTACTAGAAAGCCACTGATGGTATCAAAGCCCATCTCATATGTATTTATCCTGCAACCGCCTACTGACATTCAGTTTGGTAACTATGCTGCCATACTTCAAAAACATCTGCACGATGTCAATGGGAACCATGTGGAGGGTTTTCAGGGTTTGCATTCTTAATCTCGCAATCTATAAATTTATGATTTTATATTGTAGATAGATGATGGATATCAATGACAATGTTATCAGCTACTGGTTTGCTTGATATATTGTGGCTTTTTTCATTTCACACGTTGCCGCCACCCTTTGAATTGAATTGGTTAATACCGGGCAAAACTAAATGCATATTTATTATTTAAATTTGGATTAGCTGGTTAAACTTCTTGCTTCCTGATATTTTTTACACGGGATTTGTTGAAGGATATTATAATAAATGAAATAGTCTATAATTGTAGTAAAACTCCTGCAGCATGATTTCGTCAGCTTGGTCAACAGAACTGAAATCCTGCTCTGCTAAGATGGGCCTGCGAAATTTGTGATTGACAGAAGAAAATTAAGAAAAAAAACAGTTACACGGAGATAGTCTAT
>Ga0307509_10009893_pt1 | contig 11792 bp, 8 predicted proteins | sample 10_EM_MG_FD_202245 | JGI IMG/M metagenome (GOLD analysis project Ga0307509, IMG submission 202245) | Populus trichocarpa ectomycorrhiza microbial communities from riparian zone in the Pacific Northwest, United States - 10_EM | ecosystem: Host-associated > Plants > Roots > Unclassified | place... | reverse complement strand
ACCTCCCAAAACCCTAGCAAAACCTTATAAATACCCCCCAAGTTTAGAGAAGAAAAGGTAGAAAGAGGAAAGGAGAAAAAAATAAGAAAATACAAGAAAAATTTAAAATTGGATGTTTAAGAATTTTCAAGGTTTATTTGAATTTATTATAGGCTTAATTGCAAGAAAAATTGATTTTTAAAGTCAATTTAGACTTTAATTGGATAAAATTAAAGTCTAAGGGTCGAATTCCAATTTTTAGGAGTTAATTTGATCAAATCATGAGCTTAATTGCATAAATATTAAAGTTTGTTGGACAATTAATGATTTGATTGAAGAAATCCAAAACCAAAGATCAAACTTAAAAAGGCGTATGAATATAGCGGCTGAAATTAACCAAATCATGAGCCAAATTAAAGAAATTAGAAGTTTGTTGGTCAATTGAGTGTCAAGATACACAAATTCAGAACCAAGAACCAAAACGAAAAAAACAGCTAGCTTAAGGGCTGATAATTGAGTTTGGCGGGAGTTAAATTGCATACAATTAAAAGTCTTTGTGTCAATTAAGGGTGCATGTACCACAATAGAAAGAATATGGACTAAATTAAAACTTTACCAAATCCCAAATTAAAAAGCCTAATTTCTTGGGTTTAACCTAGATGACCTGTCGTTCAGCCTCCGTTCATCTTCTTCCTTGGTAGTTGACGATGATCAAGTTGGCACCTTTCAAGAGCTCGTTGTGGAGTTTTAGACCTCTAAATGGTGTGAGGTTTTTTGCAAATGGAAGAGGAACATCCCCTCTACAACTCTATTTCCATAAAATTTGATGTTTATATCCCAATTTGTCCATAGAAGTCCCCAACATCTTGTCCTTGATCAACCATCACTCAATTTCCAGATTTCGGGTTGATCAAGTTGGCAACTTTCAAACACATGATGTGGAGTTATAGACCTTCAAATTGAGCAAGGTTGGATCCAAATGCAAGGTGTGCACCACCTCTACAACCTTCAGAAGGTCACATGCGACGATGATGTCATAATTGCTTTGAAGAGGCCTCGAAAGTGGGCAACTTGCTAGCCCTAATAGGGCAACCATTATGCAAAATTTTTTTTTGTTTTCATGTGTTCACACACAAAGGCTCCTCAATGGGTTCTTATTAAGGGTTTACAACCTTTATTTCAAGAACAAGAGGTCACACTACCAGAAAATCAGCGAAAATCAATGGAATTACCGACAAAATTATTTTGTCGGTAATTTTTACCGACGAATATAATTCTGTCTCTAATTTTATCGGTCTATACCGACAGACCTTTTTTTGTCGATAATAACTATCAACGACATAGATTTCGTTGGCAATTCGATCGGTAGATACAGACGGAATAATTCTGTCGGCATTTACCAACCGAAATGCTGACGAAATAAATAGAATTCTGAAACAAAAAAACAGTTTGATGATGTGGAACTTTTTAAGACGATTTTACTGATGGAATGATTGAGAGATTCAAACCGGGATCTCCGTACAGTGACGTGGCCCATTCACCGTCAGAATTACCAACTGGTATACCGACAGGACGTGTCCGTCGTAATTCCATCGGTAAAAGCCAATATATCCACACTCTGCAGACTCTCTCCTCCTCTATTTCTCCTTCTTCTTCCCCATCCCAACTCTCCCCTCCCAAACAGCACACAACCACCCACCCCCCTAAAAATATCCCTCTCTTCTTAACACAAGCACTTATCTTTCTTATACTTTTGTACGTGGTCATAACATCCGTTCTCCGATTTATTGTGGATTTTATCATTTTTTGTAAGTAAATCTATCCTTTTTAATTTTAACATTTAAATGTCAATTTGTTTTTTAGTATATGTATTTTGTTAAGGTATGTACTTGTTTTATTGTTATTTGTCAAAGAAACTTGTAGTATGAATGTATAGTTGTTATAGTTTGTTTTAGATTTTTTTAAATTGTATTTGTTTGTAAATTGTTGAAACTTTGTTTGAATTACACCGAATTAGATGTGTTGTGATGAAATAAATAATAGTTTGTTTAGTGGGTCCATTTTAATTTTTATCAATTCTATTACGGAGTTGTGATTTCTGTACATTTATATATGTATAAATTTGTATGGACGTTGATAATTGATAATTGATAATGAATATGTAACATAAGTGTTTTTTTAGTTTGTTGGATAATGTCAGGGCAAACCAATATGTTTGCAAATTTATTTACGTGACATAGTTAATTAATACATGTTGTCATCATAATTTTATAGAGGTTCAATAGAAGTCATGGATGATCGTTCATTGATGTATCGAGACTCACCCCAAGGATTGCGGAGGATGGATTATTGTAATGAGGTTCAGGGTTTTATTAATTTCACAACATCTATTCCGAGAAATTTTACTGATGGCGGTATTAGGTGTCCATGCAGGAAGTGTAAAAATAAAAAGTTTCTGCATTCAGATGTTGTAACAATGCATCTTCTAACCAAAAGGTTCATAAAGGATTACATGTGTTGGTATGCACACGGAGAACTATTTGTTCCTAATGATCCTAATAAGAGCATGGTAGAAAGGGTGGTTGGGTCAACTTTTAGTGCTAGCAACATGCATGAAGTTGAAAATGACAACAGTAATCCTTACAGGAATATGGTTATGGATGCAATGAGAATGAATCAAGGTAATGTCAGTTAATGTCCAATCGTAGAAGAAGAATCTAATGCAGATGCAGGAAGGTTTTTTGATGTGTTGAAAGATTCTGACGAACCATTATGGGATGGGTGCACGAACCATAGTAAATTATCGCCCATAGCACAGGTGTTCACCATCAAGTCAGATCACAGGTTGAGTGAGGCTAGTTATGACAAAATTATGGAATGGGCGAGAAGCATTTTATCTAAAAAGAACAAGCTTAAAGAGAACTTTTATGCTGCTAAGTCCATAATGAAACCCCTCGGTTTAGGATACCAGAAAATTGACATGTGCCCTAACTTCTGCATGATTTACTACCTTGAAAATGCTGAGCTGACCGAGTGGATGACATGTGGGCATTCCTGTTACAAACCCAGAACTGGCATGGGAAAGAATCTCGTGGCATATAAGAAATTTAGATACTTCCTAATCACACCTAGATTGCAGAGGTTATTCATGTCACCAAGGACTGCTGAGCACATGACATGGCACCAATTACATAATACGGTTGATGGAGTGTTGGTGCATCCTTCTGACGGCGAAGCATGGAAACACTTTAACAGTGTGCATCCTCACTTTTCAGCTGAATCAAGGAATGTGCATCTTGGGTTGTATACAGACGGATTCAACCCATTCGGATAATTGGCTGCTTTTTATTCTTGTTAGCCAGTCATACTGACGGTTTATAACTTGCCACAGGGGATGTGTATGAGGCTGGAGTTCATATTTTTATCTATGGTCATACCAGGTACGAGCAGTCTGGGCCGAAATATAGATGTTTGTCTTCGACCGTTGATTGATGATTTGATGCAGTTGTGGTCCTCCAGAGCTTTGACTTATGGTATATCGAGGAAATATAATTTTGTTGTGAGAGCAGCTTTGAAGTGGACTATCAATGATTTCCCAGCTTATTGAATGGTTTCTGGTTGGAGCACGCATGGAAAACTAACATGTCCATACTGTATGGAAAATAACAAGGCATTCACGCTAACAAATGGAGATAAAGCTTTTTTTTTTTTACTGTCACCATCATTTCTTGCCAAAGAATCACAAGTACAGAAAGAACAAAAAGGATTTTTTTGTTAGCAGAGTTGAAAAGGATGTTGCACCCCCATGTCTTTCTGGTGACGAATTGCATGATGTTGTATCAAAGTACGGTGACATTGTGTTTGATTTCCAATCAGGTAAGCAGAAGTTTCCTGGTTTTGGTTTGATTCATAATTGGGTAAAGCGAAGTATTTTTTGGGAGCTTCTTTATTGGAAGAGCAATCTCCTCTACCATAACCTTGACATCATGCACATAGAAAAGAACTTGTTTGAGAACATTTTCAACACCGTCATAGATGTGAAGGGGAAGACAAATGACAACATCAAGGCTATATTGGATTTAACATTGTTCTGTAACCGCAAATATATGGAGTTGGTTTTTGATAGGTCACGAGTTGCAAAACCCAGAGCAAGCTTCGTGTTAGAGAAAAATGCACAACTACTAGTCTACAAATGGCTTAAGAGTCTGCGTTTTCCCGATGGACATGCCTCGAACATATCAAGGCTGGTTAATATGGAGGAATACAGATTATATGGAATGAAGAGTCATGACTACCACGTGTTTATACGAACACTCATTCCATTAGCTTTTCGTGATTTGTTGCCAAAGGGGATATGGGATGCACTCACGGAGATCAGTCATTTCTTTAGAGATATATGCTCCAGCAAGTTGAATGTTGATCACATTGAAAGGCTTGAAATGAATATCATCGAGAAAATATGCAAACTTGAGATGATATTCCCTCCATCATTTTTTGACTCAATGGAGTATCTACCCATACATTTACCGTATCAGGTAAAAGTTGGAGGACCGATCCAGTATAGATGGATGTATCCATTCGAGAGGTTAGATATTACAATTGCAATGTAATTCATAATTAAAAGTTTTTCATTGTTTTTTTTTAATTGATAATTTTTGTTTAATTCTATATATATATAGGTACTTATTCAATCTTAAAAAAAAAGGTTAAGAACAAGGTGCATGTTAAGGCTTCAATATGTGAGGCCTATATTGTTGAGGAGATCTCAACATTTATCTCGTACTATTTCGAACCTCATTTGAGAACGAGAATCAACAGTGTTCCACGGCATGATGATGGTGGTGAAGTGCCTTCAAGTGAGAACTTGTCAATATTCTCCAATCCTAGACGACCCACACCTAAAAATATCGTAAGGGAAAGATATCTGTCTGAAATAGAGTTCAGACAAGCATACTATTATGTTCTATTTAACTGTGATGAGCTAAGACCTTTTATTAAGTAAGTAGATGTACTACTTAAACTTTGTCAAGAGTGTACTATTTATATATTTTGATATCACAAACTCATATAATTTTGAACAACCTTATAGGCAACATCGATGATATTTACTATCCAATACCTCACAGCTGACCGAATCCCAAATCTTTCAATTACAAGATGAACAATTTGCTACGTGGTTTAGAACACATGTAAGTCCTATCAAAAACTCATTATATCTTGCAAGGTAATTGTACGTCAATATTACAGAATGTCCGTTTATTGATTATTGTTGTATTTGATATACAAGGTTTATCAAATGGGAGGTAGTGCTGCTATTTCATTGTCTTTACTAAGCCTGGGCCCTGAAAGAAAAGTCAAGTGCTATAACGAGTATTTTGTCAATGGATATATGTTTATTAAAGGATCGACTTGTAGATAGTTTGAAGTTGACTACTATAGGAAATTAGAAGAGGTCATCGAATTGCAATATCATAGCGAGCAGTATAGAGTGTTTTTATTCAAATGCTATTGGTATGACACAACTAACAGTGGAATCAAAGTAGATCCTCACTATGGTCTCGTTGAAATCAACTTAAAAGCTAAACTCCGCAATGTAAACAATGTCTTTGTTTTCGCAAAGCAATGCCAACAAGTTTATTACACATATACCCCTTCCTTTAGAAAGAATTAATCAAGAGTTGATTGGTTATCTGTTTTAAAAACAAAACCCAGGGGTCGTGTCGAGGTTGTTCAGGATGAGAATGAAGACACAAATGTGAGAGATGAAGTCTTTCAAGTTAGTGAGTTGGTTGAACCATATCGAGTTGCTCCTTTAATTGACTTAGAAGAAAATTTGAATTTTCATGTTTTCGATGATACTCTTGTTAATGTTGACATAGAGGAGTTGAATGTTGTTTTGAGCTCTAGTAGACTAGCAAATGTCGATGAAGATGATGATAGCCACATTGAAGAGTGCGATGGAGCTGATAACAATTCAATTGACGACGAAGAGGAAAATCCTGACTAAATATGATCAAAACATGAAAATTCAATTAAAATTCAAGTGTAAAGCCTTTTTTATAATGTAATATTATGGATGATATTTTAGAACATGAAATATTTATTTTATAATTGTTTGCTATTATTATTGTGCTATGCGGTAAGTTTGCAATTTAAGCATTTGCGCAGGAGGATAAATCGGCAATACAAACAAAATATGTAAACGTATGACACAAACACCAACGTCCATACTGATGGAAACCGTCCGTCGGTATTTTACCGAGAGTTGCAAAATATTTACTGCATTTACCACAATCACCGACGACCATACCGACGGCCTGTGACAGTCAGTATTTTACCAAGAGTTACAAAATATTTACTGCCCATGCCACAATCACCAACGCTGTTTCTGACGGACAGACCGTCGGTATATCATCATAGAGGTGCGTGCGACTGTCAGAGTGCTAGGTCGGTCGGTACGGATACCGACGGAATCATCAATGGCAACTGCAAATTCCAATGCGCGTGCTTTGACACCTCTATACCGACGGACTTCAAAAATTCTGGAGGGACTTTTAAATTTTAGTGTGAAATTCAAAATATACCGATAGAAATTTAATGCCACCGCCATGAAAATATTATTCTAATTTCCGTCGGTAAAGCTATCGGTAAAATTGTTGTATAAAACCCAGCCCCCCTAAGGTTCATTTTTCTCCGTTCCTCATTTCATCTTCTCTTCTCTTCTTCGTTTGTGTTTTGTTTTTGCAAGAATTGGTGCAAATTTTTATTGTTTTGATTGTAGTTTTCAACATATTAAAAGGTCATCCTATATTCGAGATAAAAAAAATAATAATAGCAGTGAGAAGAGGATGTCGGAGTGCTCTGAAAATGGCTAAGGATGACCTTTCAATGTCAATTTGTTTAGGTTTTAGTTTTTTTTTATACTTGTCATAACCCATTTTTGGGTTATTCCCCAAATTCACTTTTTCTCTTCCAATATATATATATATATATATATATATATTCGAGATAAAAAAAACAAAAACATAATGGCAGTGAGAAGAGGATGCCGGAGCGCCCTGAAAATGACTATAATTTGGTTAAGGAGGTTAAAAAATACAAAGATTAAAATTTGATAGTATTTTGTTGACTGATGAGAGCCCTGTTGACAAAGAAAATTCAATTTGAGGAAGAAAAGTCCAAAATCAGATGTTTATGGACTCAATTAAATTTTATTGAAGGTTTAATTAAATTTATGGAGGGTTTGATTGGAAGAAAAATTGATTTTTAAGTCAATTTGGGCTTTAATTGGGAGAAATTAAAGTTCTGGGGTCAAATTATAATTTTTAAGAGTTAATTTGGTCAAATCAGGTACCTAATTGCAAAAATATTGAAGTTTGATGGCCAATTAGGGACTAAATTGAAAAAATCCGAAACCAATGACCAAACTGGAAAACACACGTAAATAAAGGGGCTGTAATTGACGGAATCAGGGGCCAAATTGAAGAAATTGAAAGTTTATTGATCAATTGAGGGTTAAATTGCATAAATCAGAGACCAAGGACTAAAGTGAAATAGGCGGCCAACTTCAGGGCCGACAATTGAATTTGGCAGGGATGCATTTGATTTGATTTTTAAAATCAAAATTGAAATTTAGGACTTAATTGAACAAATCACAAATTGAGGTCTGATTTGGACTTTGGCACGATTTTTCCGCCATTTCTTTTAAATGAAACGGCGCATTTTGGGTAAAACGGTGTCGTCTCATCCACTGTTAAAAAAAAAAAGAAGACCCAAATGGTGTCGTTTTGAACGACACTGTGGGTCTTCTTCTTCCCCTGGACGCGCGAGGTAGGGGAAGAAGAAGAATTTTCTCCCCTGCTTTTCTCCTCTCCCTCTCTCTCCTAAAACTCAAAAAGACGCCGATTGAAGCCCCCTACTTGCCTAAGTTCTGACCCGTGGCCTACCACAGGGTGAAAAACAGAGGGAACATGTCCCTTAAGCGGTTTTGGGGCGGCTGCACAGTGGCCGCCCTAGCCACCCTACCCCTGCGCCATGATTAGGCAGGGTAGTAGGCCTCCCCCCCTGTTTTTGCCTATAAATACAGGGGAAGAGAGAGCAAAAAGGAGGGGAAAATAGGAAAAAAGAGAAAAAACCGAGGGGTGAAGAAAAAACAGAGGAAAACGAGAAGGAAAACAGAGAAAGAGAAAGAAAGAAGAGAGGAGCAGAATAGGGATAGAGAGGAGAGAACTGAGAGAGAAAAAAAGAAGAAAGAAGAAGCAGAGAAGGAAAACAGAGAAAAAAAACAGGGGAAGAAATGGTGAGAACCGTCATCGTCGGCACCTCCACTGCCGTCAAAAGCGGCGTTTTGCCACCGCCACCAGCAGCACCGTGAGCAGCCGTAGGTCAGCTTCCCCCTCCTCTTCCACCTCCTTCTTCTTCTTCTACGTCATCTTCTCCACTGTTAACGTTGTAGGTGAACAGTGGAGAGATCCACTGTTTAATGGGCCGGTAGCACCGGCCCATCCCAAAATGGTTGGGCTGGGTCCAGCCCAATTCTAAAAAAAAATTCAAAATTTTCATTTTTTGAAAAATTGTAAAATCATATTGTATTTTCATACAACAAAGAAAACTTCAAAAAAAAAATATGTTTTAGCATGCATTTTGCCTTTAATAACCAGTTTATTAAAGTCACGAGAATTTGGCCATTATTTTAAAAATTCCAAAAAAAATATTTTGTTTTGTTTTAGTATCAGGGATTACGAATTTATACGTAAAACGTATTCCCGATATTAAAAAGGTATTTCTTTTTACGACATAGAACAGTTAGGTTTTTACATGATAAGATAAAACAATATGAACGACTCTTGACGAATTATGATCAGCTATGTCGCACGTCGGGAAACACCTGCGCGGCGTCCGCTCCTGGCGATGGCGGTTTTTCTCTCTGTTATTGGAATTGATTTTGTTAGGAGTCGCCACCTAGTATTTAATTGAGGGTTACTAGGAAACCCAGGTTGACTGGTCTTGTCAGAGATTCGCAGGTAAGGGACTGATTGTGGTTAGGGAAGGTATTAGCACCCCTAACGCACCCTACCTGAGGTAAGCTGCTTCGTGGCTGTGATGTGTTAAAGAAGTTCTAAAAATTTTGTCTTTTCATCGGAATTTAGAAATACAACTTTTGTACAAGTTTGTATTTCTACACCGTGATCCAATCAAAATATTAAATCCTTCTTTATTCTTTTGCCGTCTCCTTATAAAAAGATCCCTGAAATAAATACAAACATGCAGAGGTAAAACCCATTTTCTTTTCTTTAACATGGATAACTTAAGTTAAACAAAAATTAAAATAATATTATATATTAAAAATAAATTTAAACAACAACTTTAATATATCAAAAAAAACTTCAAAATAAATATCATTAAATAAATACAAAGAAACAAAAAGATGAATACAACATTACTTGTTAAGCATTCAAACCTCTTTTATATTCTTATAAACATAAATATAAAACAACAATAAATAAATAAAAACATCAAAAACATGCCACAAAAGATCAACTTTTGGACCAGAAAAGTACACCTAGAATAGCTACTCTCTCCTTGTTTTCTTTTGGAAGTTTTTGCCTTTCATAAACTTGCAAAGCTAAGAAATCTTTTGTTTAGGCTCTTGGACATCTACACTTGTATTTCTTATTAATATTTCTTTTCTTTTTCTTGTATTTTCTTATTTTTTTCTCCTTTCCTCTTTCTACCTTTTCTTCTCTAAACTTGGGGGGTATTTATAAGGTTTTGCTAGGGTTTTGGGAGGTTTTGAATTCATTTGTGACCTCTTGTTCTTGAAATAAAGGTTGTAAACCCTTAATAAGAACCCATTGAGGAGCCTTTGTGTGTGAACACATGAAAACCAAATTTTTTTTTGCATAACGGTTGCCCTATTAGGGCTAGCAAGTTGCCCACTTTCGAGGCCTCTTCAAAGCAATTATGACATCATCGTCGCATGTGACCTTTTGAAGGTTTTAGAGGTGGTGCACACCTTACATTTGGATCCAACCTTGCTCAATTTGAAGGTCTATAACTCCACATCATGTGTTTGAAAGTTGCCAACTTGATCAACCTGAAATCTGGAAATTGAGTGATGGTTGATCAAGGACAAGATGTTGGGGACTTCTATGGAAAAATTGGGATATAAACATCAAATTTTATGGAAATAGAGTTGTAGAGGGTATGTTCCTCTTCCATTTGCAAAAAACCTCACACCATTTAGAGGTCTAAAACTCCACAACGAGCTCTTGAAAGGTGCCAACTTGATCATCGTCAATTACTAAGGAAGAAGATGAACGGAGGCTGAATGACAGGTCGTCTAGGTTAAACCCAAGAAATTAGGCTTTTTAATTTGGGATTTGGTAAAGTTTTAATTTAGTCCATATTCTTTCAATTGTGGTACATGCACCCTTAATTGACACAAAGACTTTTAATTGTATGCAATTTAACTCCCGCCAAACTCAATTATCAGCCCTTAAGCTGGCTGCTTTTTTCGTTTTGGTTCTTGGTTCTGAATTTGTGTATCTTGACACTCAATTGACCAACAAACTTCTAATTTCTTCAATTTGGCTCATGATTTGGTTAATTTCAACCGCTATATTCACGCGCCTTTTTAAGTTTGATCTTTGGTTTTGGATTTCTTCAATCAAATCATTAATTGTCCATCAAACTTTAATATTTATGCAATTAAGCTCATGATTTGGTCAAATTAACTCCTAAAAATTGGAATTCGACCCTTAATTAGACTTTAATTTCATCCAATTAAAGTCTAAATTGACTTTAAAAATCAATTTTTCTTGCAATTAAGCCTTTAATAAATTCAAATAAACCTTGAAAATTCTTAAACATCCAATTTTAAATTTTTCTCCTCAAATTGAATTTTCTTTGCTAATAGGGCCTTCATCTGTCAAAAATACATTGTCGAAGTTTTTAATCTTGTTTATTTTTTAATCTCTAAAATGGATAACAACACTTGTTGATTGACTTCTCTAGGAGTTATGATAATTAATGTTCTTGTATTATTTATTCGGCCTGTGGAGGGTTAGTGTCTCTAATATTAATTATGATACATGATTGTATTCCATGCATCTAGTTTCTAGCTTGGTACACATGCCTGAATTGCTTTCTATGAGTTCAATGCATGCCATCTTTTGTTACCCATGGAATCCAAATCATTCTTAGTCTTTTGTTAGCCATGGAATCCAAATCATTGTCAGGATGTTGATTCAAGGGACTCTAGAATAAATTGCTTTCTATTTTCTCTCGTAATTCATCAAAAATAAAAATAAAAATTGTCTTCTATTTCAGGTTGTTTGTAAGAATGGATGTTGTGTACTTCTGGTTTTTCCCATCTTGCACATGGCACAGGCACCTATATCTCTATTGACTAGTCCCTTTCTTTATAAATATGCAACTTGGATATTGTTGGTCACAATTAATCCACAAACATTGATTTCCCATTATACATCTTGAAGACATGCAAAGCCTTACCTAAGAAACTGAAAATTAAATTGTTAATTAGTAAACCAACAATCATTTCACCGTACTTCACGATGTATAGATTAAAGGTACGAGGGATGTACATGTGCCTATGTTATCTGCACAAATCTTAATTGGTTGACTTAAAAAAACAAGAAAAGGAAAAATGATATGTTTATTCCCAAACGAAAACGTATAATCGGGCTTTCATCTAATTACTGGATGTTACTCAATTCATCCTTGACTTTTTCTCCTTCGAAATTAATCATTAAAAAAAAAATAAGAAGAAAACAAGGATCTATTTGTTTTAA
>Ga0307509_10009892_pt1 | contig 11792 bp, 13 predicted proteins | sample 10_EM_MG_FD_202245 | JGI IMG/M metagenome (GOLD analysis project Ga0307509, IMG submission 202245) | Populus trichocarpa ectomycorrhiza microbial communities from riparian zone in the Pacific Northwest, United States - 10_EM | ecosystem: Host-associated > Plants > Roots > Unclassified | place... | reverse complement strand
TCACCAAACTCATGACACAAAAGAATCTCAATGGACGACAACAGAGATGGCTAACGCACATCAGTCACTTTGATTTTAAAATAGAATACCAGCCCGGAGCGAAGAATTTCCTAGCAGACTACCTATCGAGAATCCATGAGGGAACCCCAGGGCTATTAGATACAACCCTCATGGACCCCACGATTGATTATGACAACCTTGAGCTACCAGACCCTACCCAACCCCTACAAATCAATACAACCTACGCCTCCTCTACTGATTTTAGCATTGAATCAGACGATGCCATGTACCACTCAGGCGAAGCCCAAACCTCTCCCACCCTTACCAGCAGTTACTTTATCAGTCGCTGCCGCCCTGAATACCTTATGGAGGAGATCACCAGCAATGCAGTGAGTCGCTCCCAGAAGCGTAAGGCCTGTGCTTCCTCACCAGCTACATCAAGCGAAGCCAGCAACGATAGCAGAATATCGATTGGAAACTCTTGGGGTGATAATAGAACTCGCCCAATCTCTAGTGAAATGGCACGACGACACTCAGAAATGAGCTGGATGTCATGTACTGATAATGGGTGTGATATACATAAGAATGAAAAAGAAGGTGGAGGATACTGGCCAAAGGACCCAAAGGTCCGGAAGCAGAGTAAGAAGACAAAGAGAAAAGAGCAGGATAGGAGTTCAACATCGAATACAGCCCTTGAAGAAGGCCAGGCCTCGCTCCCCAATATCCCATACCTCTCAGAGAGCCTCCTGCCTTTCCTTATGAACAATACCATCCTAGCCACTCCACCTATGGCCTCGCCGGCCTTTTGTCCCCTGTACAGCCAAGCAGGCCATGACTCCGATAAGGCAACCACTGCCAACCAATTCCTAAGCACACTACACTCCCGCCTTATGGGTATCCTCACCCAGCGAGTTAGAGAAGCCCTTAAGACCGACGCCCTCTACACCAGAGTCAAGGAAACCTATAACAAATTACACTATTCCATTGGCGATGGCCTTCTACTTGCCCAGAACACGAATGTGGACGAAAACCTTTATATACCAGTAGGACCTCTTGAGAAGGGGGAATCCCTACGGGATTTCATCCTCAAGACTGTCCATGAAGGCCTCGGACATTTCTCAGCTTACAAATGCTACTGCTATGTGGCTTGCTTCTTCTGGTGGCCACAGATGCGCCAGGACTTTGTCCTATACTGTCGGTCATGCGATAAGTGCCAGATTAACGACGAGTCCACCACGCTACCCTATGGACGATCCCGTACCCTCCCTGACCTCGACCAAGCCTACCAATCCTTAGCCATAGACTTTGCCGGCCCCTTTAACAAATCTGATGGCTATACATCTGTCATGGTCATTATGGACCGCTTTACCTCCTACACACATCTCATCCCCCTCAATGCCCCCTCCACCTCTGAGAAGATCTTTAAGAAACTAAACAGTACCATTTTCGATGTCCATGGCCTCCCTCTCAGCATTGTCCTTGACCAGGACTCTTGCTTTACCTCTAAGTTTTGGGCACAAATGATGAAGTCCCTTGGTATCCAGGTCTGGATGGCGACCCAATACCACCACCTAACGAATGGCCAGGTTGAGTGAAGGATTCGTACCCTCAAACAGCTAATGAGGAACTTGGTTAACCCCAGACAGAACAACTGGTCCAGCGCCCTCCCAGCTATTGCAGCAGCCATGAACAGCGCCCCCCATGAATCCCTAGGCATCTCGCCATACTATGCCCTGTATGGGCGCCCCTGGAAGATATTCAACCCTGTCCAGAGATCCGCCAGGCAGGTACCAGCTGTGGACGACATTTTAAATGCTCATGAAGCAACAAGAATTGAAGTACACATGGCCAGAAAGCATGCTACCTTCCGCCAGACTGTCCAGGCAGACAAACGCCGCAAACCCCTAACCGAACCCTTCAAGATTGGCAGCAGAGTTCTTGTTAGAGGCCGCCCTTATACCTCGTCCCCTGGATGATCCAAGAAGCTAGAACCACGCTGGTTCGGACCTTTCAAGGTCCTAGATCATCTACCTGACACAGACAACTACAAGCTACACCTCCCGCCCTGAATGGCCCGCCAGAAACCCTACTTCCACGTCTCCTCACTTAAAGAATACAGAGAGAACGATCCCGATAGATTCAAGTCCCGCAGAATTGAAAAGCCAGCACCCATCCTAATCGACAATGCAGAAGAATGGAATGCAGAGCAGATACCCGACTACCGCCGCCAGAACAACAGCCATGAATTCCGGGTCCACTGGAAAGGCTATGAGCGAGCAGACGACTCCTGGGAACCTATCGAGAACCTCGACCACTCCCTGGAACTCATACTGGAATAATGGGACGCTAACCACCCAGCCGAACCGACGCCCCCGATCACCTCCCACTACATTAAAGCCTACTGGGAACCCATGGAAGTTTCCTCTACACCCTGTACCACAAACGATTGCCCAGATGACTTCTGGGAACCTTATGACGATGAGGCATATGATTCTAGCAGCTCTGAGCAGGACTATTTCCCCACAGATGCCGACAGCCTTCTATGGCACACCGACCAGAGCGCTGAGGACAGCGAGGACTTTGGAATGATTGTTTCATTTTCCGAATAGGGGAATGTAACATGTGTACATGTTCCGGTAACGGTACACAGGAGCGGGCAGTGCAGAATCTCCTATGTTTTGTTGATTTATATTTGGTTTATTTGATTTGATTTCAGCTCCGCCACTGTCTCTGAGTCAGATAGGCTACGCTATCGTATTGCTAAGTTTAGTTTGCTTTGCTGGAGGTTTATATTTAGGATTCCGGGTATGGAATGGTCCTGTAACACTGGCGAAGGCTGAGCATTATTTGTTTGTTTGTTTCTTTTTTTGGTCTCGCAGGATTACAGGATTCCGGTATGTGCGCAGCTACAGGTAATGATTGTGATTGCAGGAAGGCTATGGCTCTTGGGTTTTGTATTTAAACCAGTCTCCTGGCCCGCAGGAGACAGCAGACTTCGACAGCCCTTGAGTCTAAGAATACACTTGGTTGAACGGCAATCCCTGAGTTCTATTTGTCCTTCAACTATTATCTGTTATTACCGGTTCCTTGAAGCCTCCCTTAGCACCAGCCCTAGCAGGTCTATCGCCGGTCCTATTGTATTTTCGTTAGACAGGAATAAACCTGTTCCACGTAGCACCCAGTGCAAGCGTCTCCGTTCATCCGTCAGCTGAGGTCTTTTAAACGGTGTGGGACTCAGATGCCCTACTTGCATGTCCCACCACCAATCCGCCGTATGCATTTCTGCATATATTCTCTGCCCGGTGGAGTCATATGCATGCCTTGCTGCGTTGACCAAGTCGTCTCAGTATGCAATCTGGCACAGGAGATATCTAATACAATCTAGTATGTTGTTGTAACAAAATGGCCAAGTTCTTTGGCTATCCTGAACCTCTCCTTCGAACCATTGCAGATATTGCCTGTATGGATCCTGTAACCGGAGATTGTTCTCCAGTGTGTGCCTAGTGCTATACCCCACTGATTCAGCATCTTCTAGGCCACTGGAGAAGTATTGCTTGATTTGTGATTTTGATACTTTTCCCTCAATGATGCCTGATGCCGGTTGGAAACCGTGCACGCTACTGAATGGTGCCCATGGGTCGTCGCACAGGTTGCTGTATTCATGATCAAAACAGTCGACATCTCCGATTACTTGTCCGGCCCTTTTATAAGGAATCTGTTTGCCAGCAGAGGGTGACCTAGCGTCATCGAATACTTCTGTATCAAACTCGTATGCAATGTCTCAACTAAATTCGTCAGGCACGAATCCAGCAGGGCCTGGATGGGGTTCACAGTCGGAATCCTGGTGCTTGATCGCGTCTCGGTTGTACCATATGCTTGATTCCATGTTGATATATTGTACAGTTGACGTGCGGAGAGAGACGCCATCCTCTTATGGTGTGTAAGGAACCGTAGACTGAAACTCGATCCCACATCTCCTCAGCTGTCTCTGAAATGCGTCTCCGGTGTACTCTCCCCCATTATCTGTGCGAACAGATTTCAGGACATAGTTCTTGGCTTTTCCGTGATGCACCTTTGCCACATGAGTTTGATAAGCCTTGAAGCACTCAGCTGACTCACTGTTCTTCTTCCAAAAATAGACGGCTGTGAACTTCGTAAAATCGTCTATAAGCAGCAGAACGTAGCGGCAACCACCAAACGACTTCTGTTGCATAGGCCCACACATGTCACTGTGTATCAGTTCAAGTGGTGCGGTTGTGCTGGGAGTTGCTGGCTTGAATAGTGTTCGAATCATCTTCCCTTTTAAACACGCATTGCATCGACCGGTTTTCTTGTTTGCTTGTAGAGCGGGATGTTCACGAACAAGCTCGTTACAGCTCAACTGGAGGACAGCTTGTTGGTGTAGGTTGCCTAAATGGTAGTGCCAGAGCGTTGTCGGCGTCTGGTCTTTAAGCGATATAAGAAGCGCCGCATCCGTGACATTCCATTCTGTGAGAATCCTGTAGAAGGGGTCGACTTTCTTTGCAACAGCCATGAGCAGCCCATCGTGGTAGATCCCAGCCGATTTCCGCTTAAGAGAAATATCGATCCCCTTCACTGTAAGCTGACTGACGGAAATTAAATTCATATACCGGTGCTGGAAATATGTAAAACGTCTATCAGCAAAAACGGATCTTGCGTCTGATCCGCTGGCGTTGCGTTCTGATGCAAGGGCCGGATATTCTGCGTTTCATGCATCCTGTGCGTCCTGACCTGCGTCGCAACGTTCCTTACGTCCTGACGCAACGTCGCAACGTTCCTTACGTCCTGACGCAACGTCGCAACGTTCCTTACGTCCTGACGCAACGTCGCGTTCGCCCGACGTCCCGACAACCCCAGATTCTCCCTCTCGTCGCCTCTTCCTCCTCATTGTGCTCGCTCCGTGTCGCTTCTTCTCTGCGTACTGACATATCTCGCTCCTGATCCCCACTCGAGTAGTACTCTCAACCTGAATTAATTCGCTGCTTCCTCAGACGTTGGTCTGCTGGCGTCTGGGGCAGCAGCACCTTTTCTTTCACATCTCACATGTTACGTATCACGTGTCACGCCTCACTGGTCTGGCAAACTTATGATGTGGGTTTAAAGCTACTTTTATATCTTCTATATACAGTATTGAGATCATTTATAATTCTCCCGCATAGCCGAGTCGTGATTCTCTTATCCAGATTCTTTAATAAACCTTATTAAATGTTCTCAAATCAATCGGGCTATTTATAAGCCAGCGCCAGTCCTCCTCCTATATCAGATGGGCCAGACCGAGGATTCTCCCTATATCTACTATTGTAAACCCTCATGCCTCCTCCCTCATCTGAACTGTAACAAGGGCCTGTTGATCCGATAGAGGCCCGGAGTTCACTGGGGTCAGCATCAGAACACCGGCAACCCGAGGCACCGTATTGTCGGATCTGTAGTCCCGAACCTTTAAGAAGGCAACTAGCTTTACCGGCAGACGACCCCTCAGCGCACCATACATTTCTTCTGTACCCGCTTGTACCCAAACCCAATCCTTGTGACTGCCCTGGTTTCCAAAGTGTAGAAACCCGGTGGATCGTGCATGGGGGATCTCATAAACATCGGCTTCCTGGAACACAAGAACCGGGATTTCAAGTTGTGTGAGTAGCTCAACGGGGAGTGATCGAAGTATCGCATGGTCCTCATGAAGACGGAGCGCTGTGGGCAGGTTATGCCTGCTATATCGGATCAATTGATGATATATAATCTCCAGTGAGACTCCCAAGATCCAGCCAAAATCATTGACGTTGGATACATCTTCCCGACATCCCTTCAGGACCCGCCTGCGGACAGCCGGCGCTGCTGCGGTCAGAGTGCTGGCCATCCTGGCTAACTGATGCAAGACGTCACCTGAGAGATTGCCGTCGCGACATTTTAGAGATTCAAGGTTCAACAGTCGCATTCCGATAGCATGTTGACGACGGTCGCTATGGACGATCTGGCGCCCCATATCATTTGTGTTCGATTGACACCATTTATCTTTGATTTGCGTCTTGTAAGCGACCTCTCTGATCTCCGTGGAATACATCGGAATGTTGCCAAACTAGCGTATATGGTCACAAAAGTGGCTTAGTAGATGCACCTTGATAAAGTTGAAATGCCATTCGCCACGGACCCAGTCCAGACAGAGGTCGTTTTTTTCTTGACCATTGTCGTCGGGCATCCGGCACCATAGAGATGGGGTCACTTGCTCAATTACCAGGGCTCTCTGACGTTGAATCTTCTTTCATTGCTTGTCACACTTGTCCTGTTTGCGTTTTGTTACTTGAAATTCAAAGCAGATATCTTTTAGCTTATGAAACTAGTCGAGATAATCTTCCATGTAGGATATGGTATCAGAAGTGTGGCTTTGGTATTGCGCCATCATATTGAAGTCGACCAGTGCCCTGACGCATCCGCGTGCATGTTTGAAAGGGATTAATTGTTCACCTCCCGGCTGGCGGAGTGCCACGGTGAGAACTCTGAAAATACTGGGCCCTAGATTCCTCAGCTCTTTCTCTTGCCATTGCGTAACTTTACTGTAAGTGTTTTTGGGGACCACGAATCCCGAGTATGGCGGTAATGCCTTCCAAACATCATGGAAAGCCTGCAGCTGCCTATGTTTCTTCAGAAAGCCTTCAATCCAGTCCATCTTGTGCTGGAATAGCCTGAGATGGGTGGTATGGAGCATGTCTGCCTTGTACAAATCGGATGCTAAAACTAGGTCGAGGCGGTGAAAAATATTTTCGCCGATACCAAGATTGTCCCACATGATGTGCTCATCTTCGGACTCGGAGCCTGAGTTCTGATTTTCCGGTTTGTCTTGTTGGTATCTTGCGTAATCTCTGGTTTGATGGCTTCTGGCATTTGTTCCTAATTCGTGGGTAGGCCCTCGCATTTAGGACATGAGTTCGTCTTTAGCCCGTGTAGTGCCACATTTTCCATATAGTCGGCGATCCAGGCTGAGAGAATTGGAAAGCACTGTGGAACCGTGCCGTCAGCACAGTCAATGGCGATGCCCGTATGCGCCACGTCCTGTAGAGGTGTGAAGATGAGTTCAAATACATCTTGTAGGGTGTCAGGGTTGATTTTCCTCTGAAGCTGGTCGGCTTTGCAGGACTTTGACAATTTGGGAGGAATGGGCAATAAGGCAAGAAGCAGAACACCCATTGAACCTGGGCTGTTCCGCCTGGCTGATGGAAGATTTCCGATCGTGATATAGACAGGCCACGCTTTCTTGTCACACGAGAAGTTGGTGAGGTTAGTCTGATCTGACATCCCAATTATTGGAACAACCATAGCACCCGGCGCAAGTGTCTCCTATGATCTGTCAGCTAAGGTCTTTTAAAATGTGTAGGACTCGGATGCTCTACTTGAACGTCCCACCTGAAATCCGCCGCCTCCATTTCTGCATAGATTCTCCGCCCGCTGAAGGCATATTCATCCCAGGGCTTGCGGACCAAGTTGTCTCGGTATGCGATCTGGCGAAAAAGATATCTAACACAACCTAGTACGTTGCGGTAAAAAGATTTCAAAGTTCTTTGGCCATCCTGACCCTGTCCTTCGAACCATTGCAGATGTTGACTGTATGGATCCAGTAACCGGAGATGCTTCTCCAGCGTGTGCATAGAGCTATACCCGACTGATTCAGTATCTCCTAGGCCACTTGACAAGTATTGATTGATTTGTAATATCAATACTTTTCCCACAATGAACCAGGATGCCTGTTTGAAACCTTGCTCACTATTGAATAGTGCCCATGGGTCGTTGGACAAGTTGCTGTATTCATGCTCAAAACAGTCGACGTCTCCGATTACGTGCCCGGCGCCTTCATAATGAATCGGCTTTCCGCCGGAGGAGGACCTAGCGTTATCCAATACTTCAGTATTAGACTCGTATGCAATGTCTCGACAAAATTCGTCAGCCTCTGACCCAGCAGGGCCTGGATTGGATTCACAGTCAGAATGCCGGTGCTTGCTGGCGTCTCGGTGGACCGATATGCTTAATTCCATGTTGATATATTGTACTGTTGACGTAAGGACAATGTTCGGAACTGCGTCCACAGTTCACAGGTGCTTCTCATATGCACTAGACCGGGCGCATTTTTGGCCGCAGAATGGACCTTTGCTAGGCATGGTTCAAGTTTGACTTCGCTCTATTGATCCCTCGGGCTCCGCGTAGATTCAAGGGTGTAGCGATGTTGAGTATTGACACCAACGCGTATTGATCGCATGTAGGGCCACCGGGTGCGCATGCCATATTCATGATCTAGTCATTGATAGAGTTAGCGTAGGTGTCACTTGGTCTCAGCTGTGGTTTCTTTCAACAACTGAGACAACAAATATAATGTTCCCGCCCGAATACGTTTATCATGTTTCATTTATTCAAGTTGAATCAGACAATGGAAGAGTCCTGTCATAGAGCGTCAGATTCGCCTTTTCTTATCAAATCATGAAATGAATTCATCATTCTTTCAAATCACCTAGAGGATCTGGGAGTTGATATATAAAGTTAATTGATCACGATACTAGATGGGCTTCATACCAAGTTTCATCTCACACTCAGAACCTCCACAACGGCCACCGTTATCACATCACAAGTAGTCCTAAATACTGCCACCTCTATACACCAAGAATCGACAGATATGGCGCAGAATGACATCATTTTAGGGTACACCCTCATGCTGGCCGGAGGTGCGCAGCAGGCGCCGCCCCCGGCTCTAACGTATCACCTTCCGCCTTTTACTCTCGTTGGGGAGTATTCTTATTGACGCACCGGTCGTCGATTGATTAACGATCATAAGTTGAGTATGGGCATCCATCACCCCCAAAAAAAGCTCCCCCTTTATCCATTTGTTGGCTGGATGCTGTCAAAGATCAGATGTTAGCAAGGGGCTATATTTCAGATAATTGTCACTTCCCAGACGCCAAATTCCAGCAAATGATCGCAGGCATGAGGAGATTGAAACCTGCATGCGATGAACTTGCCACTGCGTCAGCAGCCAATACCATAGCTAGTATGGAGGAGATCGACGAGGCAGTTCTTCAATTGGTTAAGGACTGTGGCAAGAGGTTGACCAAGACCATGGAGACCAATAACCACGTGCCTCCACCTGGCCCGGGCGTCCCCCCTGCGTAAGTCATTCTGAACCCAATATTACTACCTCTCAATGCACCACCTCAGTCCCAGTGGAGTATTGCAACAGCTGTACCGAACGCTGGCCCAGTTGTCCAAAATGCTCAGCTGGCCAATGCTCCTGGGCCAGCCCAAAAGGTACCTGCTCCAACGGCGAATCCTCAAGTGCAGAATAGTGTTCGTTATGGGGCCTCCGGTGCCAGGAGACACGTGGCCCCGGTCCCAATTTCCCGCCCCGCCCCGCTGAACGGCCCAGGGCTGTGCCAGTTTTTTTAGTGTTTCCTTCCTCTGCCTCCGGCCCCACCTGTTCCCCAGACGGACCCTGAAAAAAAAGCAGAGGAGAAACGTGGTCCCATCCAGGGACTGAGCAGGTACTTGCCCAGGACCGGGGCGGGGCCCGGATCACCCCTAAAATAACCCGCCTGGCCCGCTGTAATGGCGGGCCCTATTGCGTGAAAACCCCCCCCACCCTGCCCTGTAACGAACTCTAGTGCAGAACAAGGCCCCACCCCCAGGCCCGGTAATCCCCCAAGCTCAGAACAATCCTCCCGGCGCAGCAAATCGCCAATGGCAGAACAACCCCCCACCCGCAGGCCCGGCGAATCTCCAAGGTCTGAACAATCCTCTACCCCCAGGCCCGGCGAATCCCCGCGGTCGGAATGTTTTGCACTTGGGGTAGAAATATTGTCACCCTCCTGCGAATATTTCTGCAATCAATCATCTGGCTCTCCCAATGTTTATCCCTGGTACCCCAGTGCGGGTCCAACATGCTCGGACGAATGTTCAAGATCCGAACAATCCTGCCGGCGCAGCGAATCCCCAAGCTCCAAACAATCCTGCCGGTACAGCGAATCCCAAGCTCCGAATAATCCTGCAAGCGCAACCACTCTCGCAGCCCCAAACAATCCTGCTGGCCCAGCGAATCCCTAAGCTCTGAACAATCCAGCTATCCAGGTAATTATTCCCGCTCGAATCCAAGCGGTTCCCCCAATCCGCATTCTAGGTACCCCATTAGGGATGCAAGATACTCCTCCGGCGGATATCCTGGGAGCTGCGGCACTGATCTTGGAGGATCCCGGTTTTGAATACCTTTGCATGGCATGATGAGTACCTCGCGCAGTGTCGGATCTGTCCCAAATTAGTGAGTTGTTTCGCAACAATCCGGATGTGTTTTTTATTAACTTACTAACTTAGGATATATAGATTGGAGCGCTATGCTTGGATGTCCACGTGCCATTCGTATTGTTTGGGTGCGTAATTCAGCCAATATCGACGCACCACAAGCTAATTATCGCCGTCTCCATTTGCGCAATCTGCATATCAATGGGGTAGGTTTTGCTGAGTTAAATGCCTATGACATACGCGGACTGTTAGCGATTAATTCGAGAACTGTGCCACACAACGCGATTCGCTAAATACTTGGGACGACTGGTAAAGGCGGCAAAGAGCTGTGTCTTCATCCTGCATTCCCATTATCTTATATAAATTATATCTTCATTGAGAATGATGAAGACGTAAGGGCCTGGCTGCTGTCGAATGGGGTTCTCAAGGATCTATTGGATCTGTTGGTGTATTGTCATCACCGATATACTGCGGACAGGGTACGCACTCCACCTTTGAGAAGGCACAACGATCTTCCTGAAAATGCCATCGCCAATTGGGCACGACAAGCAGGGGCACGTACTGGCATTCATGCCCCACGAAAGGAAGTGGGACCTGACCCCGGCCCAGCTAATGGTGGAGCTAACCAGGCAAATGACTTTCCCCTTTTTCTCCCTATATCTAGCTGTTCATCATCTGATGTCTCCGATGCCGGCGAGGGATGTGAAACAATCATCGGAACATCACCATCCCCCGTTGCAGATCCCACCGAATCCCCACATTTTCATATACCCCTGACTATTCTATCGCCATCCAAAATGAATACTCACCATGGGTAGGACCTGAGGGGCCACGGGGGTGAGACTTCAGATGTCCAGGTACGGAAGTGTAGAGCTCCATCCGATTCGGAAGATTGTGAGCATTTGAATAAGAAATTGCGTCAAGCTTCAAACATTTGCGAGTGGTTGAAAGCAACGGAGGACCGGAGCTGGCGGGCACCGTTCGATGACGAACAAGGTGACGAAGATGTCAGTCCAGTTAAGAGCTTGCGTTTGACATTGTCCGCAGGGTGTGGTGGATCAGAGCGTGGTTGATCTGACGGCGCGTCATTTGGATGCTAAGTCTACTAAGACATATATTAGTGATTTCAATTTCTGTTCGATAGATTTCATAGAGTAGTACTTAAGAGTTTTGGAATAGCGTTTAGATCTTGCTCCGATGAGTTCCTTCATCTGGGTTCGCACATGGCGTAGTATGATAGCTTGTGGTGTTGTGTTCAGGTTCAGGCCAGGGGCTAGGGTCTTGGCGCATGCATACTTGTGAGGCTTAAAACACTATCGCAGGGGGTGCTGCAAATCACCCGTGACAATCAAGACTCAGTACCTTTCATGATCTTTCAACAACCTAAGATCTATATCTTTATCCGCCGTCATTGGCAAAGTGCCTTCGTTATCTATCCCACGATACAGTATCCAAGCCATACAGATCCAGATCTACATCACCACGTCGCGGTACACCCTAAGTCG
>Ga0307509_10009891_pt1 | contig 11793 bp, 13 predicted proteins | sample 10_EM_MG_FD_202245 | JGI IMG/M metagenome (GOLD analysis project Ga0307509, IMG submission 202245) | Populus trichocarpa ectomycorrhiza microbial communities from riparian zone in the Pacific Northwest, United States - 10_EM | ecosystem: Host-associated > Plants > Roots > Unclassified | place... | reverse complement strand
TCGAAGCCGCGCAGCTCCCGCAGGGCGGTCAGCGCGCCGCGGTCGGCGGGGTGCTCCCAGGCCCGGGAGCTTATCCCGGTCAGCGTGACCCGCCGTCGTACCGGGCGGTTCTCCTCGTCGGTCATGAATCCACCCCGTCCTTCCGCCCACTGAGCCGTGCAAAGCGGTCGTCGCCGGTTGCCGCCGCGCCGTCGACGATCAGGTCGGCGGCAGCGGCGGTTCCGTCCTCGGCGAAGTGCCGGTCCTCGGCAGCACGCCACCGCCCAAGGTACGCCCGGAAAGCAACGCTGTCGTCGCCGTCGCGCCCGAGGGCCCGCCGCCAACGCAAGTCGGATGGGGCCACCACGAACACCGCGAGGGACAACTCGGGACGAATCTCGCGCCTTCCTGCGCTGACCCCTTCCAGGAGTACGGCCGGCGCCGGCTCGACGATGAGCGGCGGCCCGGCGAACGTCCCGAGGTGCCACTGGTAGCGCTGGTAGGTGGCGGTCCGGCCGTGCCGGAGCGGGGCCAGCACCCGGCTTTCCAGCCGGTCCCAGAAGGTGAACTGGTCGTCCCAGCCGTCGAGCAGGTCGTCGGTATGCACGACCGGGGCGTCCAGCAGCTTGGCCAGGCGCAGCGCGAAAGTGGTCTTGCCGGCGCCGCTCGGGCCGTCCACCGCGATCAGCTTCGTGCCGCCGAGCCTGGGCGGCCTCTGCCCGATTTCGGTGACCAGATCGGCGTATCTCATCGCGGGGCTCCGGGTCTCATCGCGGGGCTCCGGGCGGCACGAACGGCAGGCCCCCCGGCGGGCCCTGCTCGATCAGGCGCCACAGGGCGTCGGTGTCGAGGTGCTCCTCGACCAGGTCGCCGAGCACGTCGAGGGCCCGCTCCCGGACGGCGGCGAACCGGGTGTCCGGCGCGACCGTGAAGCCGCGCCGGCCGGCCTTTCGCGCCGCCTCGGTCAGGAAGCGGCGGCGGAACTCGTCGTTCTCGAACGCGCCGTGCCAGTGCGTGCCGCTGACCGGGCCGGCGACCGCGCCCTCGGGCCGCCCGTCGGCGTAGCGCAGCAGCGGCGCGGGCTCACCCCGGGACATGAAGCCGTGGTGAATCTCGTAGCCGGTGACCGGGGCGCCCAGGCCCTCCCCGGCCGGCCGGGCGAGCGTCTTGCGCGGGTCGAACGTGATGCCGACCGGCAACAGGCCCAGCCCAGGGACCCGGCCGCGGCCGCTCTCCACCTCGTCGTCGATGGTCTCGGCGAGCATCTGGAAGCCGCCGCAGATGCCCAGCAGCGGTTTGCCGGCCGCGGCGTGCCGGTGGACCGCCTCGGCCAGGCCGGTCGCGCGCAGCCACTCGAGGTCGCTGACGGTGGATTTCGAGCCCGGCAGGACGACCAGGTCGGCGTCGGCGAGGTCGCCCGGCTCGACGGTGAGCTGCACCCGGACCCCGGGCTCGGCGGCCAGCGCCTCGGCGTCGGTGGCGTTGGAGATGCGCGGCAGGCGTACGACGGCGACCCGCAGCCACTGGTCGCCGCGCGGCGGGCCGGGGCGGCCGAGGGTACGGCCGTAGGCGAGCGAGTCCTCGGCGTCCAGCCAGACGTCGGGGTGGAACGGGAGCACGCCGTGCACCGGCCGGCCGGTCACCTCGGTGATCATGTCGAGGCCCGGGCGCAGCAGGCCCGCGTCGCCGCGGAACTTATTGATCACGAAGCCGCTCACCAGCGCCTGGTCCTCGGGGCTGAGCAGCGCGAGGGTGCCGTGGAAGGCGGCGAAGACCCCGCCCCGGTCGATGTCGCCGACCACGATCGTGGCCAGGCCGGCGTGCCGGGCCAGGCCCATGTTCACGAAGTCGCCGTCCCGCAGGTTGATCTCGGTGGGGCTGCCGGCGCCCTCGCAGATCACCGCGTCGTACTCGGCGCGCAGCTCGTCGAGGGTGGCCCACGCGGTGGCGGCCAGCTGCTGGCGCATCGAGCGGTAGCTGCCGCCGGTGACCGTGCCGACCGCCTCGCCGAGCAGGACGACCTGGCTGGACCGGTCGCTGCCCGGCTTGAGCAGCACCGGGTTGAACCGGATGTCCGGCGGGAGGCCGCAGGCGGCGGCCTGCATGGCTTGCGCCCGGCCGAGCTCGCCGCCGCGCCCGTCCGCGCCGACCACGACCGCCGAGTTGTTGGACATGTTCTGCGCCTTGAACGGCGCGACCTTGACCCCGCGTCGGTGCAGCCAGCGGCAGATGCCGGCCGTGACGACACTCTTGCCGGCATCGGAGGTGGTGCCGGCCACCAGCAGACCCCCGGTCATCGCCGGCCCCGGCGCCCGACGGCCGGGCCGGCGTCACACGGGCCGCCGGTCATCGCCGCCCTCGGCGGGTGAGGGCCAGTGCGGCGGCGATCGCGGTGGCGGCCAGGCCGACCGCGCCGGAGACCCGGGCGGCGCGGCGCAGGTGCACGGCCGAGGGGAGGGGGCCGTCGCCGAGGAACGGCCGGACCTCGCTGCGTCCGAAGTAGACGTTACGGCCGCCCAGGCGCACGCCGAGCGCGCCCGCCATCGCCGACTCGCACTGCCCGGCGTTGGGCGACGGGTGGTCGTCGCGGTCTCGCCGCCAGACCCGCAGCGTCTCCCGCGGCGAGCCGCCGGCCAGCGGAGACGTCGCGATGGTGAGCAGCCCGGTCAGCCGGGACGGCAGCAGGTTGAGCGCGTCGTCGAGCCGGGCCGAGGCGGTGCCGAAGCGCTCGTAGCGGGCCGATCGGTGGCCGACCATCGCGTCCAGCGTGTTGGCCGCGCGGTACGCCAGCAGGCCGGGCAGCCCGAGCAGGCCGCCCCAGACCAGCGGGGCGACGACCGCGTCGGACGTGTTCTCGGCGACCGACTCGACCGTGGCGCGGGCCAGCTCGGGACCGTCCAACGTCGAAGGATCCCGGCCGCACAGATGATTGAGCCGCTCGCGGGCGGCCGGCAGGTCGCCGTGGTCGAGGTGGCCCGCCATGATCCGGGACTCGCGGCGCAGCGTACGGCCGCCCAGCACGGTCCAGGTGGCGGCGGCCACCAGCGTCGCCCGGGCGACGGGACGGCGCCGGGTGGCGCGGGCGGCGGCGAGGCCGGCCAGCGCGGGCCCGCCCACCGCCACCGCCGCGAACACCGCACCCGACCGGCGATCGGGCCGGTAGAGGCGGCGTTCGAGAGCGCCGGCGGCCGTGCCGAAGCCGGCCACCGGGTGGAACCGCTTTGGATCGCCGAGCGCGGCATCGAGCAGGTAGCCGGCCACCAGGCCGGCCGCGTCCGCGCCCGCCATGTGATTCACTCCCCCCCGTTTATCCGATATGCCGCTTATGGGCAGAGACTGCACACCCAGACTGCCCGCTCCCCGACGCCGGCGGACAACAGAACCGGCATCTGCTGGCCCCAGACGAGCGCGCCGGGGGCGCGGTCCTCCAGGAACTCGGTGACGATGCCGTGCAGGTCGCTCGTCGCGCGATAAGGCGCGTCGAACGGCAGGGCGTCGTGCTCGCACGAGACGGTCGAACAGCGCAGCTGTCCGGCCTCCCCGTCGTGCCAGACGTAGAACGTGGCCGGCCCCGCGTACGGCAACGTGGCCACCTGGTCACGCAGCAGCTCGGCGGTTTCCTGGAAGGCCGTCACGACCTCGTCGGCCGACATGCCCAGACGCTCGTGCGGTGGCGCGCCGAACCAGCTCGTGTTGGCCCGCTCGGCGTCCCGGTCGTGGGGCGAGATCACCAGGGTCTCGCCCGCGATCGCGCGGATCTCCTTCAACAACACGGGCCCCAGTCTGCCCGGCGAACCCCCGTGCGGGCCAACTGGGCGAGCCGCCCCTGTTCGGACGACCTAATCCTAACTGGGGCCGCCCGGGTCAGGCCGCGACCGGCTCCCGCTTGGTGCGGCGGGCACGCCGGGCGACCGGCGGCTGCTCCGCGGCCAGGCGTTCCACCTCGAGGGCGAGTTCCTCGTCCTCATCCGGCTTGGGGTCGGGCTCGGGCTCCGTCTTGGTTGCCACGATCGGCTCGGGCTCGACGAAGTTCGGCTCGCCCTCGTCCGGCACACCATCACCGAACGCGATCGACACTTCCTCGTCGGCTACTGGGAGTGATGGCAGGCCGGCCACGATCGCGTCGGCCGCGCTGTCCTCGATCTGCGCGACACCCTGAGCGGTCTTGCTCCGGTAGAACCGGCACCGGCCGCGGGCCAGGTCAAGACCGATGGCATAGGCCTCCATCTCGTACGAGACCCGGGGGTTGTCGTTCTCGTCCTTCCACTCCCGGGTGTAGAGCCGCCCGGTGACGACCACCGGATCGCCCACGGCGACCGAGGACGCGACATTTTCGGCCAGCCGCCGCCAGGCGACCACCCGCAGCCGGGTGCTGTGACCGTCGATCCAGCGGTCGTTCTCGCGGTCGTAGCGGCGGGCCGTCGAGACGACTCGGAAGTTCGCCACGAGCGCGCCCGTGCTCGGGATACGGCGCCACTCCGGCGCCGTGAGGACGTTTCCGACGATGGCCAGGTTGGTTTCGAACACTGTGCCCTCCTGAGGCGGTACTGGTTCGGGTGAGGGCGAGAGCATGCACCTCATCCCGTACGCGATGCTGGTCTTGATCTTTGGGTTGGGGACGAAAGCCGACATGTGGATTTCGCGGGTTCGGCCCGTGGATCTGATATGGCGGACGCATACCGGTGGGTAGCCTGGCGGTGTGGAGATCGACGTCCTGGGACCGCCCTACGAGCGGCACACGATTGACCTGGGCACCGACGACGAGGGCCCGGTCGTGGCCACCCTCGTGCGCCGTCGCGCCGACCGGCCCTCGCGCCGCGCCGTCCTATACGTGCACGGCTTCGTGGACTACTTCTTCCAGACCCACCTGGCGGACTTCTTCGTCGAGCGCGGCTGGGATTTCTACGCCCTCGACCTGCGCAAATACGGCCGCAGCCTGCTGCCGCACCAGACCCCGAACTTCGCCCGCAGCCTGACCGACTACTTTCCGGAGCTGGACGAGGCGGCCCGGATCATCCGCGAGGAGGACGGCCACGACCAGATGCTGGTCGGCGGCCACTCCACCGGCGGCCTGATCACCTCGCTGTGGGCGCACTCCCGGCACGGCCAGGGCGTCGTCGACGGCCTGTTCCTGAACAGCCCGTTCTTCGACTTCAACCTGCCCTGGGTGGTGAAACGTCCGCTGATGACCGCGCTGGTCGGCGTAAACGTCCGCAACCCGTACCGCAAGATGCCGACGGCGTCGCTGGGCCTCTACGGCGAGAGCCTGCACACCGACCACCGTGGCGAGTGGACATATGACCTGGCGTGGAAGCCGATCGCGGGCTTCCCGGTGACGGCCGGCTGGCTCAACGCGATCCGACGCGGCCAGCGGCGCCTGCGCGCGGGCCTGTCGATCGACGCGCCGGTGATGGTGGCGTGTTCCACGCGTACGTTCCGGGGGCGCGCCTGGTCGGAGGACGTCCGGATCTCGGACGTGGTGCTGGACGTGGAGCACATCGTGCGCTGGGCGCCCCGCCTCGGGCCGCGGGTGACGATCGCCCGCTTCGACGGCGGCATCCACGACCTCACCCTGTCCGGAAAAGAGGTCCGGACGGCGGTGTTCCGCGAGCTGGCACGCTGGGTGGACGCCTTCCTGCCGGCGCCGGGCACGCCCGAGATCGACATCCCGCCAGCCCCGGAAGACAGGACGGACGACAAGTCTCAGGCGACCGCCTAGGATGTGGCTGGCCAGCGCTCGTAGCTCAGCGGATAGAGCAACGGACTTCTAATCCGTCGGTCGCAGGTTCGAATCCTGCCGGGCGCGCCTTATGAAGCGGCTTTGACCTGCTGTTTCTCTTCACCAACGCGGCGATTTCCATTTACATCCGCCGATGCCACAGGGGCTTGTGTGCCCGATGTGAGCCCGGCGGTTCGCGCTCGTTTCCGGCGCGGGATCAGGCGTGCCGCCGCCTCAGCTGCTTCGCGGGCGACCTCGGGCAGGACGCTGGTGTAGGTGTCGGAGGTCAGCGTGTACGACGAGTGGCCGAGCATCTCCTGCACGACCTTCATCTCCACGCCGGCCGCCAGGGCGATGGTCGCTGCACCATGACGGAGGTCGTGGAGCCGGATAGGCGGCAAGCCACTGCGCCGCACGAGCCGGTCAAAATGGTCGGACAGCCAATCCGGCTCGACCCATCGCCCGTCTTCACGGGTGAATACCCGGCCGCTATCCACCCACGCTTCACCGGCCGCCATCCGTGCCTTCTGCTGATGAGTGCGATGACGACGAAGAATGGCAACGGTCGTCGCGTCCAAGGCGACGTCTCGGTTTCCGGCATCGCTCTTGGGTTCGCTTTCCTCCACCTGGCCGTCGTTGTCGACGAGTTGGATGGCGACCGTCAGCGAGCGCCCGCGAAGGTCGACATCTTCCCACCGCAGCCCGCACGCCTCACCGCGACGGAGACCCCGTAACGCGATGAGATCGAAGAGGGCATGCAGCGGGTCCTGCCCGACGAAGTCGAGGAAGGCGCCGGTCTGGGCGGGTGTCCACACCATCACGGGAGATGGCCGGTCTCCCGTTTTGCGGTAGCGCGCGACGCGTTCCTCGGTCCAGACGAGGGCCTTCGGACGACGTACCGGATCGAGTTCGACGTGGGCCGCCGGATTGAACGTGATCAGCTCTTGCGTGATCGCATCGTTGAGAGCGGCACGAAGTGTCGCCCGGATGTGAAGGCGCGTCCTCGGTCCGGTGATGCGGCGAAAGGGCGGCATCTCCGTCAGCGCAGCACGAGCGACCCGGCGCGGTTCCCGGCCTCGGATTCCCTTCAGTTCCGCGATTGCCGCCCTGCGGAGTGCGTTGCTCTCCTCGATCTCGATGTTTCGCTCGACGATCGCGTTGAACAGCTCGGTGAGGTCGGCGACGCGGAGCCGGTCCAGCCGGATGTGGCCGATCCGGGGCTTGAGGTGGAGGCGGATGTCCAACGCGTACCGGGTAATCGTGCTGGCCCGGATCTTGCGCCCGGCGATCCAGGTGTCCAGCCACTCCCCAACGGTCATTCGGGCGGTAAGTGACTGGCCGCTGCGGAACTTCCGGCGTACGTCTTCGACTGTGGGCAGCGGTTCACGCGTGGACGCGACGCGTTCCAGGAGATCGCCGAGCCGCTGCCTGCCGCTGGCGTCGTCCACGTCTGGGATGGCGAGCAGGGCGCGAACCTTGTCGAGGTCGCCTTGCGCTTCGGTGGCCGAGGGGTAGCCGGAACGCCGGAAGGTCCGTCGGGTGTCGTCGGCCCGGGACGGCAGTTCCTGCCGGACTCCCCATATGCCGTGACGGCGCTGACTCAGTTTGGGACATGACTGGCCGAGCTGCTTGCCGGTCAACGGATCTCGGCAAGCGCACCGGCGGGATACTGACCCTCTCACGGAGGTACCTCCAGAAGGAGAAGTGGTACCAATTAAGGTACCACTTACAAGATTTACATGGATGGATCTATGACGACGAGACGACGGCGTGTGGTCGAAGCCGCAAAGGGCCTGCCACCGCTTCCCGGCGACGACGAGAAGCGGGATCAACAGGTGAAGATCAGGCTGTCGCTCAACGAGATCGAGAAGCTGAAGCTGCTGCGGCCCGATCTAACGCCGGCCGGCATCGTCGCGCTGGTCGTCGATGACGTGTTGGGGGGTCTTTACCGGCCGGCATGGGCCGCCTCAGAGCCCGAGCAGGTCGAGTAGCGCCGCCGTGGGGACGACGTAGCTTCGGCCGACGCGGATGATCCTGACGGGGAAATTGCCTGCTTTGGCGAGGACGTACGCCCTGCTGCGGCCGATGCCTAGGATCGCCCCGGCCGTTGCGATGTCGGTGGTTAGGCCGAGGTTTCGCACAGCCTCTGCGGTCCAAGTGCGCCCGCTAATCATCGCGGGCTCCAGCAAGGTCGAGGTCTCCGAGAGCCGCACGTGCTGCCTCGCGAGCGGCGCGAAGGTCGTCCGCGATCGTCTCGGCGTACATCGCTTGACCGAGGGTGTGTCCGGCATGGGAGTAGCGCCATTCCTTCTCGGTGATGATCTCCTCGGCGCTGCCGTCGACAGCCGGGTCGACGTCGCGGAGGTAATCGGCGCGTGCGACGCGTAGCGCTGCGTAGGTCGTGGAGTAGCGGCGGCTCTTGGTGGCGGTGTGACCTCGGTAGCCGAGTTGGTGTGCCCACCGGCGCAGGTTGATCTCTCGATGTTCGGGTCGGCCGCCGAGGGTCCAGCAGACCCGGATGAGGGTGCGTGCGTGCTCGGTCACGGGGAGGACGGCGATGGTGGCGAGGTCGTGGATGGGCCGGTCGACGGTGACGCCGGTGATTTCGGGTTTGGTGACGTACTTGGCTATGTAGGAGGCAACGGCCCGCTCGGTCAGGTCGTCCCCTGTCCGGCCGGGGGTGATCGGGCGGATGTCGAGCTGAGCGCCGAACCGCAGCGCCACCTCGGTGCCGGGGACGGTGAACAGCACTCGCTGGGTCGAGGCGCGGATGGTGTCGATCAGCAGGCCCGTTGATGCCCAGGCGGGTGGCGGGTCGGCAGCGCCGTCGGGGCCGTCGAAGCGCATGACGGCGTGGAAGTGGATGACGCCGCGTCGTTGCCATTCGGCGACTTTGGCGTACGAGATCCGCACCGTCTTGCGCATGGCGGTGCGGGAAACGCCGCGCTGAGTGGCGAGGTGTTCGTACAGGTTGCGGTGCAGCCGCTGCCACAGGTCGCGGGTGTGGGCGTTGAACAGCACCGCAGCCGGGTAGTCGTAGCAGTCCCGGCACAGCGGCGCCCCCACCGGCGGGTCATCGGCGGGGTGATGAGCGGTACAGGCCATTACCGTGCCGTGCGGGCACTTGATCACGTCGCGGCGAGGCCGGCAGTGGCCGCCAGGAGTGTGGCGGTGGACCGGCCCGAAGCTGGGTGCGGTGAAGGTGGCGAAGACGCGAGGGTGGGTGCGGACGGTGTCGGGGACGTTCTTGCCGCCGGCCATGCCCGCGGCGATCAGGTGGTAGGTGTCGCCTTGGTGCAGCCGGGCGCAGGGCTCGCAGCGGGAGACGCGCCGGTTACCGCAGGCGATGGTGAGCCGGCCGTGGGGTTGCGTGTCAGAGGTGAGGGCGGAGAGCAGCCGCCCGGTTCCGGCTTCGATAGTCAGGGTGTGGCCGACGAGGTGGATCGGGTGTTGGCAGCCGCCGATGTGGCGGATGCGGGCCAGCCATGCGCGGAAGTCGGGGTGGGTGGCGGTGGTCAGCAGTTCGTGATCGGTGAATGACATGCCTGTGCGGGGTGAGTACACGGTGCAGTCCTTGGGGTGAGCGGCCCCGAAGCCGAGGCAGACGGGAAGGGGAGCGAGAGGGGGCCGCCAGGCCGGTCACCGCGTCGAGCGTGGGCAGTGACCGGGCCGGGCGGAGAGGTGCTCGCAGCACGGGCGACTCCTTTCCGTTGTGCGGATAGGGCGAAAGGATTAGGTGTCGGAGGGTGGGTCGAGGCCGGGCAGTTTCGGGGTGAAGTCCCGGGTGGCCTCCACGACCTCGTCCAAGGCTTCTTCGGTGAACTTGATTGAGCGGGCGCGGATCCAGCCGAACTCGTCGGCCGTCGTGATCGCGACACCCTTCTCGGTTGGGCCGATCTGCTGGGCGGCTTCGACGGCGTCCGGGTAGAGGTCGCCAAGCGTCATGTCGGCGGTCTCCGGGTCGTTGACCTTCAGGCAGACCCTGCCGCCAAGCTGAGCGCGCAGAGCGGTCACCCCGGAGCCAAGATCGGAACCCACCCGCTGGCCAGCGACGATCAAGTGAATAGCGAGGGCCGCGCCCAGCTGGGCCAGCCGCAGAAGACTCGTGGTCGCCCGCAACGCGGCTTCTTTCTCCTCGCGGGAGGCGATCAGGTACAGCTCCGCGATCTCGTCGATGATCACGATGATCGGCGCGGGGCGTAGCTCGTCGGGCAGTTGCCAGATGTTACGGACCCGATGCCGGCGACAAAGCGCCATCCGGCGTTGTGCCTCGTCGACCAGCCGGCCCAGCACGTGCGCGGCTTCGGCCCGGTCGCAGGCCAGCGCGGAGAGCCGGGACAGCAGCGGGGCGAGTTCCATGCCGCCTTTGCAGTCGATGCCGACCAGGGCGATCGGCCGGGCCGCCCACCGCGCTACCGCCGCGTTGATCAGCGTGGACTTGCCGGACTGGGTGGCCCCGGTGATCAGCCAGTGTGGGATCACTCCCAGATCGATGGCCCACCGGTGGCCGTCTTCCCGGTTGCCGACCTCCGCCCGCAGGTCTTCCGGTACCGCCGCGCCCAGATCCGCCGAAGGACGGGCAGGGGTGGGTGCGGCCATGCTGGTGTCCTTGAGCGGGTCGGAGCGCAGGATGGTCAGGTTCACCCGGCCCCGCCGACCGGCAACGATCCGCACGGCGTGCACGCCCCAGGCGTTGGCCATGGCATCAGCCGCGTCGATGAACGGTTGCGGGACCTGTCCCGGATTCAGGGCCACGACGGCGGTCGCGCCGTAATGCCGGGGCCTGATCCTGATCAGTAGCGGCAGCACCGGCAGGATCGGCTGGCCCTTGACCAGCAGTGGGCCGAGTTGCCCGGTGGTCGGCCGGTCGGTGGCGGTCAGGTCCGCATTCAACGCGATCCGCCGCCAGGTGCGCCGCATCCGCCAACGCAGGAGCCAGAAGCCGTAGCCGTACCAGAAGGCCAGCGGATGCCGGCGGCTCAGGTACGCCCCGAGCACCAGCCACGCGACCAGCAGGCAGCCGAGCGCGATGCCGATCGGGACCAGGGCGTGACCCACCGCCGCGAGACGTTCGGGGGTGATCCCCCAGCCACCCGGAACCGGAATCGACGGCGCAGGTGACGGCGAGGCGGTGACGGTGACGGTGGTGATCATTCGGGGGCCGCCTTACCGCCACGACCCGACGCGGTCGGAACCGGAACCGGGCCGGATTTCCTCGTATCCGCCGGGTAGATGGAAGCGGCCCGGTAGGACAACCCGTGCCGGCCTTCGATTTCCCAGAGCGACACATCCAGCTCGGTGAGCGCCACGAGAGTTCCCTCTTGCACGCCGACCGGCTCAGCCGCTGTCTGCACGTCGATTACCGACGCCTTACGGGTGCCGTTACGGCGAACAGCCAGACCGGTCACCCACAGCTGGTTTCCGTCGCGATCCTTTCGCGGATCACCGTCGAGAGTGGTTTTGCGTTCCGGCACAGATACGCACATCAGGCCGGTCAAACGAGTCAGGTCAACAGGAATGTTCGCGTTCACGAGAAATACTCCTCAGAGAATCGAAATTGGTGAAACCGAGAGAATTGACAAGGCGGGTTTCGCGGCATCACTGCTTTTAGGGCGGTGACCGGGCGATAGGCAAACGGGTAGCCACGGCCGAACTCCTTTCGGCGAAGAAGCACTTGGAGTGGGGGAATGCTGGGCGGAGTTGGTTGGCGCTCGACGTGGTCGCAAGGCGAAGGGTGGTTCAATCCTTTCCGCGGCCGCTACTGAATGTTTTACCTACAAAGGGCTTCTGTTGGCTACCCGACGGGGGCTGTCGCGACCCAACAGGACCCAACAGGACCCAACAGGACCTGACGACACCTGACAGGCGCCCAACTGATGTCTCCAGCAAGCCAACAGGGCGTTAGCGTCGGCGCTACCGGAACCCAACAGCCGGCCTGTTCGCGGCCCCAACTGGCTGTCTGCCTCGGGCGGGGATCGGGCGGCGGGAGCCGATCCGTGAGGTCCGGATGTCGATCGTGGACCGTGGCGGGTTCGTCATGTGCCAGAGGTCGGAGCCGTGGCCTGATGGCGTGCGTACAACTTTCCCTACTGGTT
>Ga0307509_10009890_pt1 | contig 11793 bp, 7 predicted proteins | sample 10_EM_MG_FD_202245 | JGI IMG/M metagenome (GOLD analysis project Ga0307509, IMG submission 202245) | Populus trichocarpa ectomycorrhiza microbial communities from riparian zone in the Pacific Northwest, United States - 10_EM | ecosystem: Host-associated > Plants > Roots > Unclassified | place... | reverse complement strand
GCGCGTCTTTTTCTTCACCCTCCCCCGTAAACGGGGGAGGGGATCAGAGCGGAGCGAATGGAATCGCCAGCGTTTGGTCGTCGCGCATCTTTTTTCTTCACCCTCCCCCGGTCGCCGGGGGAGGGCAGGGAGGGGGCGCGCTCAACCGCAACTACGTGCTCGATATCAACCAAGCGCCCAACCGCAATACGCACCGCACATCAACCAAGGGCCGCCAGCGACTCCGCAACTCCTTACTTCTTTCTTCCCAACACATCCAGCACATAGCGGCTGACATCCCGAATATCGTCCGCCGAATACGACGCCGCGAACGCCGGCATGTTGTTCTTGCCGGTGGTCGTCGTTGCGACGATAGCTTCGTGACTCAAGCCCACGCCCACCAGCGGCTTGCCGCCGCCGTGGCCGCTTTCGCCCGTTTCGCCGTGGCAGGGCAGGCACGCCTGCCGGTAGATTCTTTCGCCGTTCTGAAGACTGATCGCACGCGCGGACGCGGCGGCAGGTGGACCACCACGCGGCGCGCCGCCCGCGGGCGCGGGCGGCTGCATCGATTCGATCTTGCCGTCGAGCGAGAACATCCAGACTCCGTCGCCGCGCTTGCCGTTCGCGAACATGCCGCCGCCGGCATGCACGACGACCATCTGCCTGCCTTTGTGTTCGAATGTGGTGACGGTGGTGTTGACGCCGGCATCCGTCATGAATTCCCACAGCTTCGCGCCATTGCTTTTGTCGAGCGCGGTCAGGCGTCCGTCGCTGCGACCGACGAACAACAAGCCGCCTGCGGTGACGATCGAACCGCTGTAGCAGATTTCGCGCCACTCCTGTCGCCAGGCCAAGCGGTTGGTTCGCACGTCGAGCGCCGCGAGCACACCGCTGTCGTCGACCTCGGCCTGGCCGAAGCCGCCGCCCATGTACACCTGGTTCGGTCCCGGCGTTTCCAGCGGCGTGCGTGCCCAGAACGTGCTGATGCGATCCGTCGCGCACACGTACAGCAGGTTGGTTGCCGGATCGTAGGAACTCGGCGGCCAGTTCGCGCCGCCCATCGTGCCCGGCTTGACCATGATCGGGTCGGTCCAGTACGGCGTGAAAATCCGGCCTTTATTGGGCAGTTCCGCGGTGCCGGGCACGAGGCGCGCGCCTTCCGGCACCATGTCGATCTGCTGCGGCACGATGGAATCGCCCAGGGGATAAGGCTGCGTGGCGGCAGTGGCCTGGCGCGCTTCCTGCGGCACCGCGCGTTCTTCGATGCCGATCAGCGGCTTGCCGGTTTCACGATCCAGGATGTATGCCCAGCCCGTTTTGGAGACTTCCACCAGACCCTTGCGCGGCTTGCCGTCCACGGTCGCATCGAACAGCACGACGGGGTTCGGTGAGTCGTAGTCCCAGATGTCGTGATGCACTTGTTGAAAGTGCCAGCGGTACTTGCCCGTCTTGGCATCGACCGCAACGATGGACACCGAAAACAGATTGTCGCCCTTGCGCACGGCGCCCTGCAGGTCCGGCCCCGGATTGCCGGTGGAGAAATAGATGAGTCCCAGTTGCGGGTCGATGGCCGGCGTCTGCCAGATTGCAGCGCCGCCGCGTTGCCATGCATCGCTATCCTGTGGCCAGGTGTCGTGCCCGAACTCGCCCGGACCCGGGACGGTGTAGAACGTCCAGCGCAATTTGCCGGTCTTCGCGTCATACGCCTTGAGCCGGCCCCGCGTGCCCATCTCGCCGCCGTTGAAGCCCATGATGACCAGGCCGTTGTAGTACAGCGGCGCGGCAGTGATCGCGTAACCGTCCTGCCAGCGTTCGCCCGCGATGGTCCACACGACTTTGCCGGTGCGCTGATCGAGCGCCGCGAGCCGCGCATCGGTGTGGCCGACGAAAACCAGTCCTTCACCGAGCGCAACGCCGCGGCTCGCACGCCCGATCGGACTGCCGCCCTGGGGATCGGGGTTGCCGCGATACGTCCACAGCGTCCGGCCCGTGTCGACATCCATCGCAAACACGTCGTTTGCGCCATTCGCCACGTACACCACGCCTTCGTAGGCAAGAATCTGCGCCTGGCCGGCGTGGCCGGGATCGATGCCCGAGCCCATGCTCGTGCGCCACAACGCTTTCAATCCCGCAATGTTGCCGCGATCCAGCAGCGCCAGCGGCGAATAGCGCTGATTCGCGAGTGTGCCGCCGTTGGTGATCCAGTTCTTCGTCGGCAGCGTACTCAACTGCTGCGCGGTGAAGGCGGGTGCCTTGGCGATTTCCTCGTCACCGGCGGCGGGTTGATTCTGGCCGGCCGCGCCGCACCCGATCGAAGCCATGACCATGCCGCCGCACACTTTCAAGAATGAGCGCATCTGATCCCCTCAGGCCGAGTGCTATTCGCGCCGCGCCAAAAACGCGGCGGTCGAAAATACGTTCGTGCAGTTCTATCCGGTGCTCCGCGACGTCGCCAGGCAAAAGTGCAAGCTCAAGAATGTGCCGGAGGCGTTCTGAGGGCGGTGGAGCATCGCACTTATTCTTGTAGGACTGTACCTATAGGATTTGCGAAAGCGGACTGTTCCCATGGAGGCCTCGATCCGTCCCGCGCGGCAGTTCGAGCCGGTCATGTTGCACGCTCGAGCCTGGGGGACTGCGATGGGAACGATTGAGACGCAAATCGCCGAAGGGCGCGCGAATACCGATGCCAGCCTCGGTGCGGAGCGCGCCAGCACGGATGCCGACGGCCCCAAGGCGGAAGTGCGGCTGCAACGGACGCTCGATGATGGCATTTATCGCGACCGCAACATCGCCGACGAGCAGCTGTTGAAGTTCCGCGATCGTATCGACGCAGCGCTTGCGGTTGAACGCTCCGCATCGCCGTTTCCGGGCAGCAAGCTGGTCAGTGAACGCGTGGCGACGGACCATGGCAAGAAGGTCGAGCGCAGAGCCACCGACGCCTTGCTCGAGAGTGAACGCCTGCGTGCCGATACGGCCGTGGAAGTGCAGCGGCAGGATACCGCGAGCGGACGTACGGACCTCGACCGCTGCCGGGTGGTGACGGATGACCAACTCGGCAAGGAACGGTACGAGGTGGACGCGGCCGTCAACGCACTTAGCGATTCGCGCAGCGCACTTGCATTCGCGAAAACCTCGCGGCTGCGCCGCGAGGACGTGCTGGGCATCGTGATACACGACCTGCGCGGTCCGCTGAGCGTCATTTCCCTCAGCTCCGAATCCATCGTCAAACACTCACAGGAAGCTTTTTCGCGCGATGCTGCCCAGGGCATCGCGCTTTCGGCGGCGCGAATGGAGCGGCTGCTGCTGGATCTGCTGGATGTGGTGCGCATCGATGCCGGAACGTTGCGTATCGCCAAGCAAGAGCAGGACTTGAGCGTGCTGCTGGCCGAAGTCCTCAAGACTTACGGGCCGCTGTTCGCGGCGCGCGGCATCGCTTTCTCGATCGATGCCCAGGCGGGCGCCATCGTTGCGGCATTCGATTACGACCGCATCGTGCAGGTGTTCTCGAACCTGTTCGGCAACGCGATGAAATTCACGCCGCGCGGCGGGACGGTGGAGCTGCGGGTCGAGCAGCAGGGGGAAGTCGAATTCGCCTTGCACGACAGCGGGTGTGGCATCGCCGCGGCCGCGTTGGAACACGTATTCGAGCGGTTCTGGCAGATCGACGACGACTCGCGCCGTGGCCTTGGCCTGGGGCTGCATATCTGCGAGAAGATCGTGCAGGCGCACGGTGGCCGCATCTGGGCGGAAAGCGATCCCGGCCATGGCACGACGATCCGCTTCACGCTGCCGGTGGAGTGATCCGCCCGGGCGAATGGCGCTTAAGAGGTGGTCCGTAGGTTGGGCAGAGTCTTCGAAGCCCAACATTTCCGCCAGACGAAGATTGTTGGGCTTCGAAGACTCTGCCCAACCTACGGGAACTCTGCCCGACCTTAGGAGGCAAGCTCGGCGGGGGAATCGTTGCACGCGTTGGTCAGCGCCCGCCCGACTTCAGTCGCCGCTTTGGCTGGCGCCCGTGCCGCGCTGCTGGCGATTGAGCGTGCCGTTGAATTCTTTCGGCGCGCGGCCGGTGGCGGCAACGATCTGTTCGCGCAGCAACGCGATGGTCGACTCGTATCTCTTGTGCTCGGGTTCCAGGAACGCCCGTTCCTGCCGGCCGGCTGCGTAGTCGATGGGCATGAGTCCCTTGCGATCCGGTGCTTCGAGCTGCGCGCCCGCGGCGATGAGTGTCTTGACGGTTTCATTCCAGCCGTGCTCGGCGGCGGCATGCAGTGCTGTCAGTCCGTTTTCGGCCGGCGCATTGACTTCGCCGCCCGCAGCCTTGATCAGGCGCAGACACTCGACCGCCTGCGCATCGGTCTTGAAGCGGCCGCGAGTGGGATTGAAGCTGTGGCCCATGCCGGCAGCTGCCATCAACGGCGTCACGCCGGTGGCGGTCGGCAGGTTCACCAGTGCCTTGTATTGCAGCAGCAGCTCGACGGCCGCGGCATCGCCGGTCTTCGCCGCGAGCAGCAGCGGCGTCGCGCCCGTCGAGAGCACTTGATCGCCGCCGCGATCGAACACGCCGTTGCGGTAGCGCGGACGCAGCTTCAACTGCGCGTTCGGATTCGCGCCGGCCTTGAGCAGCATAGCGGCGATTTGCAAGCCGTTGCTGTCGTCAGCAGATGGCAAGTCAGGGCGCCCGCCGACGGGCAGGATGTGCATGTCGATCGCGGTGTACAGCGGGGTCTGCCCGTAGAAGTCCCAGCGGTCCACATCGGCGCCGGCTTCGATCAGGTACGAGGAGAGATCGAAGCGCATGTTCAACAGCGCCATCAGCAAGGGCGTCGTGCCGTCGGGATCGGGCAGGTTGATGTCGGCGCCGCCTTTGACGAGGTAGCGGGCGCAGTCGATGCAGCCTTCACGCGCCGCATACAGTAGCGGCGTGAAGCCGCCGTGATTCATGTTCTTCGGTCGGCCTTCCGCCGTGACGCGGCGCTGCCAATCGCGTACTGCGCCGCGCGCGTTCACGTTCGCGCCCTTCGACACCAGGAATTTCACCATCTCGGGCTGGCTCTGCGCGGACGCCCACATCAGCGCCGTCTGGCCGCCCCATTGTTCCGTCGCATCGATGCGGGCGCGGTGTTGCAACAGCAGCTTTGCGGACTCGACGTTGCCGGTGCGCGCCACGGCCATCAAGGCCGTCTGGCCTTCGGCGTTCGGCGATTCGACGTCCGCACCCGCCTTCAACAAGCTCTTGAGGATGGCAGTGTCGGCGACGATCGCAGCCTCGGACATCGGCGTCGCGCCGTAGTCGTTCGCGGCCTTCACGTCGGCGCGCGCCTTGATCAGTCGCTGCACCAGATCGACATCGCCGTTGTGAATCGCCCAATGCAGCGCCGTCGTGCCGTCGACTTCACGCTCACGCGCGTCTGCGCCTTTCTCAAGCAGCGCGACCGCGGCGTCGTGATCGTTGGCTTTCACGGCCTCGATCAGCGCGGGATCGGCCGCGGCAACTCCGACGCTCGACGCAATCAAGACCGCTGCTGCGAACCAAGCGTTCACGTCAGACCTCCGCAAACTGTCCGGTGCTGTTGCCGTGCTGCTGCGCCGGGATGCCGACCCGGTCCAGCATCGTAAGCAGCAGGTTCGCGAACGGCGTGTCCTGCGGATAGTGCAGATGCTGGCCGCCCTTGATGCGGCCGTAAGCGCGGCCCAGCAGCGCTGCGGGCAGCGGATCGTTGTTGTGCATGTCGCTGTTGCTCATGTTGCTGCCGTAGAGCAGCAGTGAATGATCGAGCAGCGTGCCGTCGCCATCCTGAATGCCGGCGAGGCGCTTGATGAAACGCGCGAACGCTTCGGTGTGGTAGGTCTGGATCTTCGCCAGGCGCTCCAGTTTGGCCGCGTCGTTCTGGTGATGCGAGAGCGGATGGAACGCATCCGGGACACCGATCTGGTTGTAGGTGCGCATGCTGACTTCCTTCGCCATCATGAACGTCGCGACGCGTGTGACGTTGGCCTGGTAGGACAGCGCGATCATCTCGAACATGGTGTCGAGCTGCTTGCTGAAATCCTCCGCGACGCCGGCCGGCGCGTTCGGCAACTCGATGCCGGAGCTCTCCTTGGCCTGCATTTTCTGCACCCGGCGCTCGACTTCGCGCACCGACTCCAGGTAGTCGTTCATCATCGCGCGGTCGGTCGCGCCGAGCTGGCGCTGCAGGTCTTCGGCTGTGGCGGAGACGAGATCCAGAATGCTGCCGGTTTCTTCGGCGACGGCATGGCGCTGCGCCGCCGTGTCGCCTTGGCCGAACAGGCGGTAGAACACCCTGCGCGGATTGTTCTCCATTGGCAACGGCTGGCTGGGTGTGCGGAACGCGATGGTGCCCGAATAGCTGCAACCGAACGTCGGATCGCACGCACCGCCGCCGCCTTCGCCGGCGAGTTCCAGCGACGGCAGCGGCGTGTCCTGACCGAGGTGCTGCGCGACGATCTGGTCGGCGGACGTGCCGCCGTGCGGCGCCTGGCCGGGAGTGGGCGCGACGCATCCCAGCCAGGTGCCGGCGATGATGGCGTGCGGGCTAGGGCTTTCGCCGGCTTTGTTGCGCAGTCCGCTGACCACTGTGAGATGTTCCTTGAACGGATCCAGCGGCTTGAGGATCTGCGGCAACTCGAACTGCTTGCCCGTGGCTTCAGGCGACCAGCGCTGCATGATGGCGCCGTGCGGAAAGTAGATGAAGCCGACGCGCGGCGTCGGCGCCGCGGCCGTCTTGGCGAGCGCCGTGTGCGCCGGAATCATCGCGTCCAGCAGCGGCAGCGCAATCGTGGCGCCCACGCCCCGCAGGACGGTGCGGCGGGAAAGATGCTTCTTGGTGATGAACACGGCGGCTCTTCCTCGGTTGCTGGCTCGATTGCTGATGCAGCGGTCAACGTCAACGCTGCACGGTCTGCGTCTTCGGTGTCGCATCGTCCATGGGGACGGCGCGCAACTGGAACGGTTCGCTGTTGACGATGTGCATCACCAGCGATGAAAAACGGTAGTCGTCGTTCGCGCTGGCGCGCACGATGGCGCGCACGGTGGGCATGTCGCGATATTCGACCGCGCGCCCGAGCGCATAGGTCATGAGCTTTTCGGTGAGCGTCTGCACGAACTGATCCGGCTTGGCGGTCAGCGCTTTGCGCAGATCGTCGGGGCCGTTGACGATAGTGCCGTCCGGCAACTCCCCGGAAGAGTCGATGCCGGTGCCGACGAAGCGGTCCTTGGCGCGCCACTTGCCGACGCCGTCGAAATTTTCCAGCGCGAAGCCGAGCGGATCCATGACGCCGTGACAGGAGAAGCAGCTCGGCTTCGCGCGATGCTTGGCCATCAGCTCGCGCATCGACAGCGGCTTCTCGCCGGCCTTGTTGTCCTTCAGCGCCTCGACGTTCGGCGGCGGCGCGGCCGGCGGCGTGCCGGTGATTCTTTCCAGAATCCACGCGCCGCGCAGTACCGGCGCGGTGCGGTTCGGATACGAGGTCACCATCAGTACGCCGCCTTTGCCGAGCAGTCCCCAGCGCGCGGAATTCTTCAGCTGCACGCGGCGGAAGCGGTCGCCTTTCACATCGTTGATGCCGTAGTGCAGGGCGAGGCGTTCGTTGAGATAGGTGTAGTCGGCCGTCAGCAGCTCCATGACGCTGCGGTCGTCGCGGAAGACGCTGTCGATGAACAATTTCAGTTCGGTGCGGAAGTCTTCGCGCGGATCGCCCGCATAAGGGAACACACTGGGATCCGGCTCGATCTCGGCGAGCTTGCCCATGTTCAGCCACTGGAACGCGAAGTTGCTCGCGAGCGTCTGCGATCGCTTGTCCGCCAGCATGCGCCGCACCTGAGCCTGCAGTATCGCGGGATCGTGCAGCCGTCCTGCCGACGCCACTTGCAGCAACTCGTCGTCGGGCAGCGTGCTCCACAGGAAGAACGAAAGCCGCGAGGCGAGTTGCAGATCGTTGATGCGATAGGTCGACTCGGTGGCCAGCGTGGCGGGCACCGGTTCGGCGCGGTACAGGAAGTACGGGCTCGCCAACACGGCCGTCACGACGCGCCGGATACCTTCATCGAAGTCGCCGTTCTTCCGGCCGGATGCGTAGACCTTGAGTAACGTGTTGGTGTCAGACTCGGTGACAGGCCGGCGGTACGCCTTGCGTGCAAGCGTCGCAATGATCTGCGTCGCGCACTGTTCCTCGGCCGCGCTGTCCGCTCCAGCACTCGGACGGCACACGAACACTTGCCTGCGGCTTGGCGTGTCGCTGATCCCTTCCGCCTTGAGCGGGCCACGCACCTCGAACGAACCCAGGCGCAGGATCCGGTCCTGTCCGCCGCCCGGCATCTGCGTGTACAGGCGATCATCGGACTCGGCGAACGTGCGATGCAGGAAGGTGACGGCTACTTTGTGCGGACCTGCGGTCGCCTTGAAGCGGATCTTCTTCAGCCGCGCATTGATCGCGTCGACCGCGGGATCCTGCTTCTGGTCGATGGACTTCATGTCCTCTTCGCCGCCGATGTTGGTGGAGAAGAACTTCTTGCCGTCGAGCGTCGCGATCAGCGTGTTCTCGAACTCCATGTTGAAGACCCATAGCGCCACTGCCATGTTGCCGATGTTCAGTTCGTACTCGCCGTCAGCTGGGAAGGTGTGATCGACGACCATGCCGCCGCGCGTGCCCAGCGGCAAGCCTTCGACGTGAAACTGCTGCGCACCCGCGTTCTTGACGTTGTATTGCACACCCACGACGCCGCCGGTCGTATCACCGACGGCTTCCACTGCGACGGCACGGGCAGCCGAGATGTATTGATCGAGGAAGGAGGGCGACACCTGCAATACGTTGGCGACGTTGTCGAAGCCGTCGCTCACGTCGTCCTGCGGCAGCGTTTCGACGGGATTGATCCGCACCTTGAGCAGATCCCAGACCGCGTTCGCGTATTCCTTGCGGTTGAGCCGGTGCAGCGCGACGCGGCCGGGATCGGGGCGGGCGGCGCCGGCCTGATCCAGCGTGGATTCCATCGATGCGACGAACGAGTGAATGGCGGCAGCCTGCGGCTGCGGATTGCCGGGCGGCGGCATCAGCCGGCCGCGCAGTTTGCGCACGGCGTGTTCCCAGACTTCGGCGTCGGCGGGAATGGTTTCGGGCGTGAGCGTGTCGAAGGCAACGCCGCCGGCCCAGTCCTCGGCGTTATGGCACTTGCTGCAATACTCCTTGAGGAACGCCCAGCGAGGATCGGTGCCTTCGGGCGCCGCGGCGCTGCCGGGTTCGGCCGCGTTCGCAACCGACATGACCATCGACATGACTAGCGTGGGGACGGCACCGTAGCCGATTGCAAAAAAGATATGCCGCAAGGATTGGCTGAACATCAGAAACCGTCCGCAAGAAGCCGCCGCGATGGATTTGACGATCCAAAGTCATGCACCGGCGCGGGAGGCCCGGGTGCATGCCGCGAATAGTAGCTTTGATTCGACGCCGGCGCGGCGAGAAAGTTCGCGATCGCGGCTGGTGCAAGTTCCCATAATCCCTTGCATAACAGGCCGGCGCAGGCCAGTCGCGACTTATCGCGAGCGCAGACTGAACCCACAGGGAACTGTCAAGGAGCGTCAGCGCGGCGTAGGCATCGCACCGACTGCGTGGTGCGTGAAATGCCCTGTAGGAAGCCAGCCACAGCAGTGTCGCGGCAACGCTTACGTTACAGTATCCGCCATGCCTACCGACGCACATCGCAGAGACTTCATGAAGGCCGCGCTTGGCGCCGCCGCTGGCCTGTCTACGTTCACGCTGTCTTTGAATAGCGCCCACGCAGGTGCGCGGGGCTTGTCGTCGCCTATTACTTCCACTCCTATGGACGAGCATCTCACCTTGCTCACCGGCGCCGGCGGCAACGTCGTCGCGGTGCGTGGTGCGCAGGGTGCATTGCTGGTCGACGGCGGATCGGCAGAGCGTTCGGGCGAGTTGTTGCAGGCAGTCTCGAAGGCAACGGCGTCACGCCGCGTGCAGATACTTTTCAACACTCACTGGCATCCGGAACAGACCGGCTCCAATCAGCGCCTGGGCAAGGATGGCACGCGCATCATCGCGCACGAGAACACGCGCCTGTGGCTGGGCTATGAGAACGCAGTGCCGGGACAGACGCGCAGCTACGGACCGCTGCCGCTGCAAGCGCGCCCCAACGAAACGGTTTACGGCGCGGGCAAACTCACATTCGACGAGCGCCCGGTGGAATACGGCTATTTGCTACAAGCGCATACCGACGGCGACATCTATGTTTTCTTCCCCGAGTCGAACGTGCTGGTGACCGGCGGGGCGGTTGCCGCGGATGGCTGGCCGATCATCGATTATCAGACCGGCGGCTGGATCGGCGGCCTGGTGGACGGATTGAAGACGCTGATCGCGCGCTGCGATGCGCAGACGCGCATCGTGCCGGCGAACGGTCCCATCCTCACGCGCGCCGATCTCGAAGCGCAGCGCGACATGTACGCGGCCATCTACGAGCGCCTGCAGAAATTGCTGCGCAAGGGAATGGCGCCGCAGGAAGTGATCGAGGCGGCGCCGACGCGCGAGTTCGATGCGAAGTGGGGCGATCCGACGCTGTTCGTGACCCTGGCGTTCAAGAGCCTGTGGGGGCATTTGGCGCCGGATGCTTGATGGGCAATTTTGCCGCGCGAGTGCTGCCGAAACGAGGCGCCCGCAGCGTCGCGGGCGTCCCTGAGTCGTTTCTGCTTCATTACCTCTCGATCAGGCGTTGCGCCGGCGGCGTCCCAGCAATGCCAAGCCGCCCAAGCCCGTCAGCATCAAGCCATTGGTCGCCGGCGAGGGCACTGCAAACGTCACGTTGTCGAAGCCGGCGCCGGCCGCGCCGCCGAACTGAATCGATTGCGCCACGCCGCCGAAGCTCAACTCGGCCAGATCCCAGTTGCAATACAACGTATCGGAGCAGCCATTCTGCGCGTTGGCGAACAGCGTCAACGAGCTGAGCAGGTCGCCGCTGCCGTTGAGTCCGGAGAAAACGTCGATCGAGACGTCTGCGGCGGTGGAGTAGAACAAGGAGAAGAAGCCGTAGATGCCGGTCGCGACGTTCATCGCCGCATCCGCGCCGATGGGAGCCATGATCGCGCCGGGCGTCGGCGCATTCGAGTAGTAAGTGAAGTCGGCGCTGTTGGCGACCGCGAGCGTGTCGGGGCCGAACGAGACCCCCAGGTTCGCGCCGGACTCCCCGGCGCTGTTCGTGCCGCCGTTATAGAAGTCACCGACGAACGAATAGTCGCTGTTACCTTCGAAGTCCAAGGTAAGCATCGACGAGAATGCCGGAGCGGCGCACAACAGACCGGCCGCGAGAGCCGCGATAGACTTGCAGTTCACTGTACTCTTCCCCTTGTTGTTGAAACGAACCTGACCTGACTTGCGGCCGGGAAGAATGGTGCACGCGTTGTATTGCCGGTTCGTGACACTGATGCGTAGTCGCAGGCGTCCCGCTTTTTCTGAGGCTGCGTTTGATGCGTCAGTGCCACGCGCCGCCTTGGCCGGGGAGGTCTTTTCAGGACCGTCGTGAACCCATCCCTGGGGACTTCAATCGCAACATCCTGTTGCTCATGATCCTGAAAAGACCTCCCCGGCCAAGACGGCGCCGAGACGTTGCGGCACGTGACACGATTCGGAACGGGACTCGGATCGAGACGGTGTCCGAGCGATCACGGCAGTAGCTGAGTCTCTTTGATCCGACGCCTTACTTTCAGATGGCACCACGTATCGCGGTGCTCGGACTCGGAAGGGCTTCCGGGATCATGAGCAACAGGATGTTGCGATTTGAAGCCTACAGGG
>Ga0307509_10009889_pt1 | contig 11793 bp, 11 predicted proteins | sample 10_EM_MG_FD_202245 | JGI IMG/M metagenome (GOLD analysis project Ga0307509, IMG submission 202245) | Populus trichocarpa ectomycorrhiza microbial communities from riparian zone in the Pacific Northwest, United States - 10_EM | ecosystem: Host-associated > Plants > Roots > Unclassified | place... | reverse complement strand
TGAAGGGTTGTCGTCGAGGGATCGGGGGGTGAGATTGGTGGGACGTAGAGATACTTGAGCAACTTGGTATCCGCGCCTATTATCCAGAGGGCGGCAATGTGAGGTATTGCAGACATGATGAAGGTGAAGATGAACGTCGCTTGAACAGTCCAATAACCGGAGGTGTTGTAGCGCAACGAGGGCCGGAAAAAGAGGTGTCCGGCTTTCGCTGCCCACATCCAGAACGGGAAGAATTGCCAAAGGGCCGTCACCATTGGGTCCTGAAAGGTGAACAAGAGTGCGGTCGGCAGAGCGAAGCCGACCAGCACGGCGAAGAGGTTGGCTTCCGCCTTGGCCTGGTTGATCCTGGCGGCGCCACGTACCAAGCGGTGATGTCCGGAGAGAATCATTGCCAGCCAGAAGAGCGGAAAGCCGATGCCTCCGCCTTTGGTCTGGTAGAGCACGCCCAAGGTTAAAGGGAACGATATGGCCACGGAGCGGCCACTGCGGGAGGGCTCGATGAAGGTGAGCGCTACGGGTGCCACAAGGGAGGCAAGGAAATCTCCGGAGAACGGGAGGGTGGTCGGTTCCTCCAGATTTGTTTGGAAGAAGGTGACGAGGGTGCAGAGCATGTTGTCGACAGGGCCTAAGCCGACATAGCGCATGTTATATGGTCCTGGATTCGGAGAACATTGAGCGGCCAGGAGGGCACCGCCGCCGGATTTGATGATGTGGCCGAACAAGAAGTGATATGCCCCACACGCCAGGGAGATGAACAGGAGCGTGGGTAATAGCTCTGGAGATGAATGAAAGGATATTAGCGAGTTGGGTACGGCAGGACGACTTCGAAACCCGTCGATGACTTACTGTGAAGGATCAGGGCCGACATTATGAGCAGTCGATGAGCGACGCGGCGATGATGAGTGAATCCTTTGAGGCCCTGGCCAACGTCGAACGACGTTCGGTGCAAGGGAATTGAAACGGTCACATGAAAGGCCCAGGACCTTTATATGACGGGCGCTATATCAGGCCGCCGAGGAATTCGTTCTTGTGAGGCAGCGCCGCACTCGCGACTCGTTTCTGATTTGTACTTAATTGTGATCCATACAGTATCTTATCCCCAGGTCGTGTAATAATCTCATATCGTTGTCTGGCCATGCTCTCCTCAACTGTATGTCAATGTGAGACTATGTTCATCTCCCCGAGGCACTTGCGCTGTGCCACTTGGGGTCGCAGCCCTCTCTCCGGGTCCCCTTTTCTCGCGCTCTCGTCCCCCTCTTCGACCCGTGTACTCCTCGCTCGCAGTCGAGTTTCGCGCCGCTTAACTCCCGGTGACTCCCGGACAAGTGGAACCACGCGCCACCTCCCACCCCGCGCGAGACCGTCGCCAAGTCGCGGTCGACCAGCCGACCCCCCGCTTTCGTGCCATCCCCCGTCCGCGGAATGCGCTGGACATCGAGCCGGGGCCTCCGCCCGTGATGTATTGAGCAAGGTCTGCATCTGGAGTAGCGATGGGCACGAATGCTTCCAGGACAAATGGTGTTTCAACCTCGGTACGTGGCCCTTCTCCTTTCCCCTGTTTCTAGCTCTTATGGCCTACATATCCCACCCTCCGTCCCTAATATGAACACATGCACATAACTTGCCCCGCCCTCCTTTGACCTTCCTGCCACATCGCCTTCGCGTCTGGTGCGACGCCGACCTCGCTGTCGCCGCTTTGCACTCATCAAGCCGACTCCCGTCCCAGATGAACTCAGGCATCGTCACGCTACCTCATCTGCCTTTTCCAGCGAGTGAGTGGCTCGCTTTTTTTCTGTCTTCTGACCAGTCCCTCCCCCCACTCCTCTGGCCCCTACGCCGGTGCCACGCCCACCCCATGTCGCTTCATTGCAGCAAGGCCATCGCCAAGTCGCCTCGTGTACCCACAGTAAGGACTCGATGAAAACCAATAGCGTTGCAACATCGACACCTGCACACGCTGTTTCCACCCCTACCTCTCCGACCCACATCGAGACAGCTGCTGTTGAGCCCCAATGCCACACCTACAGTGACATCCCTTGGCCTTGGCACTGGCTTGCCCGATCCACGAATGTGTGTTCTACCGAATGTGCCCTACCCCACACATGCACCACTTCCTCACCGGTTGTGAGGCCCGTGGCATTAAGCCTATATATGGGCTCACTCTGTGCGTATTCCTTTACTGCTGACCCTCTTTCTTACCTGCTGCTGGTGCCCCCATGATTGCCTGACCAGTGCGATCCTCATTTGGACTGCTGTCATCGCATATGGTCACAGTGCCCCGCGCTGGCTCTCTTTCCGGGTCCCGACCGGTTTTCCGTTGCCAGCGCCGGCAGTCGCCCCCTCACTTAAATGACATGATACTCACCCCCGTGCAGTATATGTCGAACCTGATCTACGCTCTCCAGACAGCCACTGCCTGCGCATGGTCTTTGGTATGTTCCCTTTTGTTTTGTTTTCCCTTTTTTTTTTTGGCTGTGGCGTTGCTCTTTCCGATAAAAAGAAAACACGATAAATACAAAAAGAAAATAGATAAATGTGACCAAATATGACTGTGCAGCCCCCTCTTGGGCCCCACACTGCGAAGCCCCTGCTTTTACTCATGTGCCTATGGCATGGAGTAAAAGCTTCTTGAACTGACTTACATGGTCAGAATTGATTATATAACGCGTAAGGACCCCGAATGCTCCCCGAATGATTGGTATGAACTTCCCCGTACTCTCACTTTGCACGCCGCACTCAAAGCTGATGATGGCAATGCCCCTTCAAGGTTCAGAAAATTTCTGTGAGCAACCACGTCCTCTACAGATAGACTTTGTGCGTGTTGGTGGCCGGTACAGGGTAGGAAAACTGCTTGGTTCGGGTGGTTCAGGTGAGTCCAACTCTGACTCAAGCCCAATGCTTCTCTGATGCCTCTCTAGGTAGTGTCTATCTAGGAAGAGATATTAGGACAGGAGCAGATGTTGCTCTAAAGATAGGTCTTACAGGGCTCTATCATGAATACAAGGTGTATACAAGCATTGCTGGCAGCATAGGTACCTCCACGGTACTATGGTATGGCAAAGAAGATGTGTATGAAGTCATCGTCCTGGAATATCTTGGCGACTCAATTGGTGATTTGGTCGACAAGGAAAAGTTCAACAGTGGGAAAGCATTCTTGTATGCCTCTCAAATGGTATGTATGTGGTGTCTATTTAAAACAAGGTCTTAATGACTACTGTCTTGCATGTCCAGCTCTCAGCAGTTAAATCGCTACATGCTCGACACTATATCCATCGCGACATCAAGCCGACTAACTTCACAGTCCAAGCTGATGGCGCCCCCCCTACTGTCTTCCTCATTGACTTTGGTTTAGCACGACTATTCCGCAATCCCGCAACTTTTTTACACCGTCCCTACACCACAGGACACTCAATTGTTGGTACCCCTCAATTCTCCTCCATCAATGGCCAGCAAGGCTTTGCCCAATCGCGTCGCGATGACCTGGAGTCCCTTGCCTACACCATCATATATCTGGTGCGCGACTTACCTTGGACCGAGATGTCCGCTTGCAGAGATCATGAGGCAGCCCTCTGGAAGAAAAAGTCGATCACGGCAGAAGAGCTGTGCGAAGGCCTACCTGCTCCCTTCTGCAAATTCGTTACACATGTCCGTTCCCTTGGCTTCGACGAGAAGCCAGACTATCAACATCTTCACTCTATCCTCTCACAGTGCTCGGAAACCGTGTTCGACCAACCCACGGACTGACTTGTGGTTGCAGGTAGCCATAAGAAGGAAATTAGAAGTGTGTATGGTCTCCAGGAGAAGCTCACATCATTCGGGGACCGGACAGATGTCGCGGAAGCAGCGGTCGGCCAGGACATTCAAGTATACCACACAGATTAGACAACGTACATTAAGACATGGACTACAGCGCGCATTGCGGTAGTATTACCCGTAGACAGCTCGAACGGTCGATTTTAGTACCCACCCTTTTTGCGTCCGTCTCCTAGATTGACTTAAACTAGGCACATACGGGCGGACATATTGATAAACGTGATAAGGAACATAGGTGCGCGACTGGAATGGTCACAAAACCGGCAAAGGTCATGCAGTGCCAGCCTCGTCGGCTTCATTGATAGTCAGTAGGGCGTTCACGTGTATTACAGTATCTGTTCATATGTGAACCCCCTTCCACCACTTCCCTGACCGACACTCTCTTCCTATCATCGTTCTCTCAGGATGGCCTTCAGCGGTGCAACAAATTCCCGTTTCACGCCCGCGAAAATCGTCTTCGACACCACGGGTTCTATTCGGATGTTAGGCGGGTAATTCGGGCCTGCGACCTCCTTTTCTTTCAATAGGATTTCGAGCAGCGACGGCTGTCTCCTGGATTCTTTTGGCAGTTCCTCATATATCCGCGGTGCGGGATGGTTGTGCTCCGGAAGGGCGATGACAGAACGGGGCAGCAGACGAACGAGGCGCGGGAGAGATGGACGCATTGTGGGCTGACTGCTAGAAAAAATGGTTGGCCCCCGGGGAAGAGTACAGTAATAGCCGAAATATGACGCACTCTTAAAAAATTCCACTCCACAGGGTATCGTTGTAATGTCCCTAGTCCCGTCCGTGCGTCAAGAAAGACGGAAAAAATGAGTAAGTGTGGTTGCGCCGCGGCGCATAGGCTATGCTCAAGAGTGACGAGTGAAATCCGACAGGCACGTGACGTTCCACGTGACATGAAAGTAACTCAGTGTCAGTTATTCCTCTTCCCTCTTTGATATATTCAGGTTCTCTGTTCTGTATATGTACAACTAGCACTTCCGTGCTTACACGAAAAACTCTGTGGTTGACGGGTCCACCTCATCCGCATATCCTGAAAGAGACAACAATTCTGAGTCAGGTTAATTACTCTTCTTTAGCGGCCTCTTCCCGGAGTCTTCCAGCTCCATTGAGCTTCCACTCCCGCCAAATCAGGACACCAGAGACTGCAGCACCAGGGCCAACAATGATGGATGCAATCACATCCCACAGCGCGATCAAGGCGACTTGTTTGGCGTTGCTTGCAAACCAAAGCGTCCCCACTACGCCCGAACCCAAAGTGAATGCGGCATCCCATTGCAAGGCCACGTGAGCGGCCAAATTAAGGCTTGTCGTTGCGGGATCAGGGGGTGAGATCCGTGGAACGTAGAGATGCTTGAGTGACACAAGGTCTCCCCATGCTACCCATAAGACGGCAATGTGAGATATTGCGGATATAATGAAAGTGAGGATGAATGTCGCTTGAACGGTCGAGTAGCCAGACTTGTGGTAGCGCGAAGGCGGGCGGAAAAAGAGGTGTCCGGTTTTCGCTACCCACATCCACAATGGGAAAGGTTGCCAAAGGGCCGTCACTATGGGGTCCTGTAGGGAAAACATGAGTGCGGACGGCAGAGCGTAGCCAGCCAGGACCGCGAAGAGAGCGGCTTCGGCGTTGGCTTGATTGATCCTGGCGGCGACGCGTTCTAAGCGGTGGTGTCCAGAGATGATTAACGCCAGCCAGAAGAAAGGGAAGATGATGGCACCGCTGTGGGTCTGGTAGAGTATACCCAGGGCCACGGGGAATGCTAGGACTCTGGAGCGGTTTCTACGGCCGGCCTCGATGAAAGTGAATGCTACGAGGGCTGCGAGCGAGGCGAAAAAATCCACGGTGAAGGGAAGGGTGGCCGGGTCGAAGCTTATTTGGAAGAAGGTGACGAGACCACAGAGGAAGTGGTCAATATGGCCCACTCCGACGTAACGCATGTTGTAAGGTCCTGGGTTCGGAGGGCATTGGGCCTCCACTAAGACGCTGCCGCCTGATTTATCGAGGTGGCCGAACAGAAAATAACCTCCCCCATATGCTAGGGAGATGAACAGGAGAGTAGGTAATAACTCTGGGGGTATGAGATATTAGGGACTTCGGTATGAGTAGGACGACTAAGGCCTTTGCACTCATCAATAACTCACTTTGAAAGATCAAAGTCGACATTAGGAGGTAGTTGATGGGTAACGATTAGGACCTTGAGGCCTGTGCCCACGTAGACGATGTTTGGTGCAGGGCAGTCTAAAGGCTCACACGTTCCGGCCATTTAACTTACCAGTGCAGCTTTATAAATCTGGCGCCAGGTGGCATGACCTAACCTAATATAGCAAATAGGGCCTGTGAACAGTGTGAAGACGACATTTACGGGCATGAAGCGCGATTTGATCGCACCGCTGAAGGCTGAAGGCTATCCTGACAGAACGATGACAGAAGAAGAGCATTGGTCAAGGCAGTCGCGGAAGCCTGGGCTTCTGAGCTGAGACTATCTCCGAGCTGATCATTACTGTGACTCGCCTTGTCCTTAGCAATTACGCCGGTGGGGTGGGTAATTGGCGCCCTTTTATTTCAATAGGCAATAGGATCCCGATCAATCGTAGATCCGCAGTAGAGGGCGGCCGTGCTCATGATTGCAAAAAGGGGCAGCATCCGAACGAGAAGCGGGAGAGATGGTCGCATTGAGGGCCTGGGCCTGAGATAGCGAGAAGAAAGGGGAAAGGGAAAGGGTCGGCCCCAGGAAGGGGAAACATAGTTTACGCGCTCAAGTGCTGCTGTATTTCTATTGGGAAAGGATTCGGCGCTGACCCGTGGAAATGCGACGAACGTGTGACATGCAAACACGTGACATGAAACGAAACAAACGCCGCGCGACGCGCTCTGTTCGCCAGTGAAAGTGACCTCCTTGGCACAAACCCGTAATCTATTTCGCATAATGCAAGGAGATCCTGGGCCAAGCCGTTTGCTTGACAAGAAGCGCAAGAGTGTTGAGAGTTCAACCTCGAGCTCGAGATCAAGCGTCAACACAGCAGTACCGGGGAAGAAGGCAAGGAAGAGCAGGAGCCCATCAGCGACGCGCGAGACAGGGAAGATCGAGACTCAGTGGCCGGACTATTTCAAAGAGGTGAGCGTCCGTGAACGCAATTTGGACTTGACCCCGAGAACATTGCATCTGTCAGTTGTTCAAGGTATGTTCATGGTTCTGACTAGAATTGTCGTCTCTTGATTCACTTTCCCTGGTATATAGATATTCAAGGTCTGCTGCATATCTCAATGCTCTGACCCAAAGTTCAACCCTACCCCCAGGCATTGAACACGGTGCTAGCTTTTTGCACTTCGAGAAAACAGTTTGCTACCTCGTTTGATTCCCTCCGTGCTTCCATAGAGGCCCTCCTCAAACGGCTGGTATCATCTCTGTTTCAATTTGTGCATAGATCTCACGTTACTTCCGTCTCCAGCCCGCTCGAATTGGAGAAAGTTGCTGAAATAAAGTACCATCTACGTGACTGTCGTATCTGACCCACCGTTCATAACCGCCTTTCTTTCTTCTTAGGGCACTTTTGCCCGAGCTTTTGACCTTCGCCTACACCCCCGCTAATCATCTGAAATTCAACGGCCTCAGCCAACAGCCAGAACCCCGTAAAGATGTATTCTCCGACTATGCGGACAGCATAGGTCCGTCGCAATACGATGAGAGCGAGCATGTCCTCGTCCTCGAGATGGACGACCGGATGGTTCGCAAAAACAGACAGACTTCCGGCTCGCAAGTATCTCTGGCTGCTGAGCTAGTATGCTAGTTGACGTTGTTTATGTCTCAGCACGCCTTTCGTTCCTGAACTCCTCGCTCCTGCGTCTGTGAAACAGTTGATTGAGAAGCGAAATGCGATGTTCTCTAAAGCTGTAGACGAGTACGAACCTACCGATTCTTTCACCTTATGGGTACCGTGATGCCCTTATTAGGTTAATAGAGGCCTTCTCCGATGCCGAAGACCCTATCGCACTGCTTGTGGCTTCAGCTCGTGAACACATACCTCTCAACACTTCTGTTGGCTGCACGACAGAACCAGTGCAAATACCTGACCCTGAGAACCGGCAACCCATCGATCGAGTTATAGAAGATATCCACGAGCAGAAGTGGTATCTTAATCAGATCAGATACCGAAGGGCCTTTGAGGCCAAAGCAGGATCCCTCGGTAGGTGCACCGAGTATACCCTCTATAATAGTATCTTAGCAGTTGCAGGGACACCCGACCCGCCTCTTTCTGACTCTATCATGGCGGCGTTGCGGGATGCCCGGAGAATAACAACACTATATTCTCATCAAACAAGCGCAATAGCTGCGCTGTCTCAGGGGAAAGACGTTATTGTTTCCACGAGCACGGCCTCCGGCAAATCAGTGATCTATCAGGCAAGGTCCGTTATGGTCCTTTCGCGCATGTCCTAATATGCGCCCTGTTTTCAAAAAAAGGTCCCGTTGTTGCGAATGCTCGAGCAAGACAATGGCGCAAAGGCCCTTTTCATCTACCCCACCAAGGTTAGTCTCTCATTCATCCGTGATCGCGAAATAGGATTAAGTCCTTTAAGGCTTTGGCTCAGGACCAGAGGGCATCTCTCGAAACGTTGCTAGCTTTCTGCCCTGGTTTAGAATCTATCATGGTCCGTTAACTCGCTGTGCTTTGTTTGCACCTCTCAGACGTGGACTAGGTCTCGACATACGACGGCGATACCCCCCAGGAGGCGCGTCCGAGTGAGCAGTCCGTACAGAACTAATGGCCGTTGTCTTAACGTTGGTCCAAGCGATTCGCGATACAGCGTCTGTTTTGTTTACAAATATTGTCTGTTCTCTTGACTTTCAAGCACGCTTGTTCTTATTTCCTATTCTAGGATACGATACACGCTTCTATCCTACCTAACGAGGAGCGGTGGCGCAGGTCAAATCGCTTTCCTTCGCCAGGAAATACCATGACTGATCACAGATCCCAAGGTTTTTGAAGAAACTCAAGCTTGTCGCAGTTGATGAGCTACATTATTATCACGACATGTTCGGCAGGTGCGCACCGATTGAGCGATCCAACCTGTTCCTTCACCGACATTTCGCAGTCATGTTGCCTTGGTAATGAGGCGGCTGAGGAGAATATGTGCTGCAGTGGGCAGTTAGTGTCTGTAGATTCATCATGGAACCGAGAGCTGATTCAGGAAATGAAGACCGTCGTATTCGATTTGTCTCATGCAGTGCGACTATCTCGAGACCCAGGGAGCACATGAAGACCATATTTGGATTAACGGTACATTCTGATACTGTACATGCTGCGCTGATCACGACCTCAACATTTTGGTAAGGATGTGGAAGCAATCACCGAAGATGGTGCACCCTCGGGAAGCAAAGAGTTCTTGCTGTGGGGTCTGCCGCTTTCAGCGGACGCATCCCCAATAGGCGAAGCTACCCGACTCATGTCATACCTCATGAAGAGAGGAGTCCGTGTCATCCTGTTCTGCAAGGTGAATTTCTATCAAGCTTCATATATCCAACTAAGGCCGACCTCTCTCTAGACCAGAAAATGCTGCGAGTTGGTAAGACATGATCTTCAGTTCCATATCTTGTCCTGCTAATTACCCACCGGAAAATGTAGGCCATGAAGACGCTCAGGACTTCCCTAAGCATGGAGCAACGTTACGATATCCTCAATAGAGTTATGCCGTACCGCGGCGGTACGAATTCCTTCACCTTGCGATTGGACGGTAGTATGAGTCCTCTCTTTGACAGGTTATCAACCGTCCGAGCGGCGCAAAATAGAGCAAGAAGCTTTCTCTGGGAGACTCCTCGGTCTCGTGGCTACGAATGCACTTGAACTTGGCGTGGATATTGGAGTACTTGACGCTGTGATAGTGTGCGGGTTTCCGGTATCACTGGCCAGTTTCGTTAGTAACACTGCCGCATTCCTCCTTACGCACTCACGCTCTCTCAGCGCCAGCAAATAGGGAGGGCAGGAAGAAGGGCCCGCGATTCGTTGGCTGTCTATGTCGCAGACGGAGCCGATATCCATTACGTCAACTATCCCGATGATCTCTTTGACAAGCCTACCTCAGATCTTGTCGTCAATTTAGAAAACCCCCTTGTCATCGAAGCCCACCTACAATGCGCTGCATTTGAGATGCCATTGTCGGCTGATGATGTTCAATGGTTCGGCCCTTTGACGACAACACTTTGCGAAACCAAACTTGTTCGTGACCAGGAAGGCTGGTGCGTGAACCGATTCCGGCTTCAACGAGGATGTAAATAGTTCTCAGGTTCCACACACACCCGAGGCACTTGCCTCACCCCGCCCGCGCTCTCTCCATTCGAGGGGTCGATGAGGAGAAATATACGGTAATAGACGTCAGCAGGACTGACTCTGGCATCAAAGCCCAAATACTTGAGGAGACTGAAATCTCGAGGGCACTATTCGAACTGTACGAAGGTGCTATAGTGAGTTTGATACTCTGATCACCGTGCTGCTCCTGTGACATCCATTCTTCGTAGTTCTTACATCAGGGTAAAACCTTCATCGTGAGAGCCATCCTCAGTCTCTATCCGTTTGACAATTACCCCCGTCGAACGAGAGCCAATAGGTTCGGGAAATTAATCATGACTCTAAGCAAGCCAAGCTTACACGTACGGATGTTGGTTGGATCACGACTCCCAGGTATGTTCAGTATGGTCAAATACATCTAGTCCAAGCGCAAGTATCACTCACATGGTGGCTGATGAACTAGGGACTTCACGTTTGTGTTTACCTATCATCGTTGGCGACCTTTGACCCCCCTTGATGTTTCAGGGATATCGACCCAATACAGACGTGGCGAATACGGGAGATCAAAGGTTCGCTACGCAGGGCTCTGTATGGCAGTGCGTAGCTTGGCCATCGTCGCGTAGACGCGCTTACTAGAAACCCCGCAGGAGTCGATGTACGTACAGTTGTGTTTGGTACGTTGCTCACAGTGTATTAGTTTCTATCGAGCCGACTCATGAGATTTGACCCAGGCTATCATAAGATCCGGTATGTGGAAGCATTCAAACGGTTGTCAGGTCCCTGAAATTTCAACGCAGGTCGAGCGATCAAGCCAGAATCGAAACCGTGGAAGTCGACATGCCACCCTACGAGAATACCACAACCGGGATGTGGATCGACGTGTCGAAAGATGCGTTACACTTTCTAGACGCCGAATCTACCAACCGTGCCGCAGCAATCCACTCCGCGTCCCACGCGTTCCTCAACCAATTTCCGATGGCCGGTGATCTGCGGACGGAATGCAAGACTGCCGAGAAAGAGATGAGCCCGAAAGAATCCGGTCGGAAGCGACCTGCCCGGTAGGTACCCCCAGGTAGAAGCGGTGGCGGGTTACTTAAGAGCAATAATTCAGTCTAATTTTCTACGATCCTGTCGGGAGGAGCCTAGGTGGTGTTGCCGCAAAGGCATTTGATCACTGTGAGTCAGACCCCTCGTCGTTGTGGTCTCCGGTTTTTAACCATGGACAAAGCATCTGAGTTTCTCTTACGTGCTCTGGAAGCTGTCAGCTCCTGCGAATGTATGGATGGTTGTGAAAATTGTGAGCCCTTGGCTTACCCTTTGAAACGGTCATTAACCAATGACGATAGGTATTATCAGCGGTCTCTGTAGAAGGAACAACGAAGTCAGGTCAAAGAAAGGTGCATTGGCAGTCTTGCGAGATATTCTGGGGATTCCTCTGGGAGAGCCAGAGCCCAGTGGAGTCATGGGTCACCTGCCCTTGACAGTAGTCGAAGCACTAGGTGTGGGCGTTGCCGAGGGGGTCGTGGTCGAGAAGTATGACGTTTGACAGTACATGCAGAGACCAACTTGCAATTTGCACCTCCCATTCGCTTGACGGGGTTTCACCTACTATTATATATGATTTTTCAGCTCGAGTGCAGGCCGGAAGAGCAACGTGCGAGAAAGGGAGATATAGAAAAGAAATCTGCCTGT
>Ga0307509_10009887_pt1 | contig 11793 bp, 8 predicted proteins | sample 10_EM_MG_FD_202245 | JGI IMG/M metagenome (GOLD analysis project Ga0307509, IMG submission 202245) | Populus trichocarpa ectomycorrhiza microbial communities from riparian zone in the Pacific Northwest, United States - 10_EM | ecosystem: Host-associated > Plants > Roots > Unclassified | place... | reverse complement strand
TGATCCACTGCTGCAGCTTCGCCTTGGGCGCGGCGCCGACCTGGCGCGAGGCCATCTCGCCGCCCTTGAAGATCATCAGGGTCGGGATCGACATCACGCCATACTTCGAGGCGGTCTTCGGGCTCTCATCGACGTTCAGCTTGACGATCTTGACCTTGTCGCCCATCGCGCCGGCGATCTCGTCGAGCGCGGGTGCGATCATGCGGCACGGGCCGCACCACTCGGCCCAGAAATCAACCACCACCGGACCGTCCGCCTTGAGCACTTCGGCGTCGAAATCGGTGTCGGAAACCTTGCCAACGGCCATGGAAATTACCTCGTTCGGGTTAGGACGGGCGCGAAATCCAGAAGAATCGCGCTCTAAATCATGTCACGAACCTATGAACCGGGGGAGGCCGGGTCAAGCATGCTCACCGTTCCGTGTTGAGATGCCAGTGCCGCGTCCAGCGCGGAGGCGGAAATCTCCATCAATTCAGGTGCTTCGGTCCAGAGCAGCGCGGCGCGGACGATTCGCGTGGGATAAAGCTGGCGCAGCACGGCGCGATAGAGGGCGAGCTGACGGACATAGGCCGCGGGCGCCTCGATGGCCGCTTCCGGCGGGCTGAGGTTGGTCTTGAAGTCGACGATCAGGACCTCGGCCTCGGTTACCACCAGCCGGTCGATCTGGCCGGACACCAGCGCAGGCGGCTGGCCCGGTCGCGGCAGCCGGCCGACGATGGAAACTTCGGCGCGGCTGCCGGTTGCGAACACCGGGGCGAAACGGGCCTCCGCGATGACGGCCAGCACCGTCGCAACCAGCGCCTCGCGGTCGGCCTCGCTCCACTGTCCTGCGTTCCGCGCCAGAAAATTCAGCGCGGCCTCGCGTCGCCGCGGCGTGGCCACATCCGGGAGCGACTGCAGCAGCCGGTGCACCAGGGTCCCGCGCTGCATCGCGCGCGCGCGCTGCTCAAGCTGATCCCCGCGACCGACACCGCGGCCCGCCGTGCCGCCGCTATCGGACGGGCGCAGCCGATGGTCGGCGGCGGGCTCGGCCGCCACCGAGTCGCGCAGCCATGATGGCAGAGCGATGGCAGGGCTCGCCCCCGAGGATGGCGCGGCGGCCTCCGAGGACGCGGCGTCGTCCGGCGCGCGCGCATAGCGTTTCACCCGGCCCTCCGGAGTCTCGACCGACTGTTCCTCCAATCCGGAGCCGGCGAGCCCCCTGGCGATCAGGTCGTACCAGCAGAGCTTGCGGACATTGTTCATGTTGCCCGGCATGCAGCCGCCGATGATCAAGCGATCGGCCGCCCGGGTCATCGCGACATAGAGCAGCCGGCGGTATTCATCCTCGGTGTCGGCGAGCATCGCCGTGCGCCCGGCGGCGACCGCCGCGGCATCCTCGGCCTTGCGGCCGGCCCAGACCACGACCTCGCCGCCACCAGTTTGCGGCAGCTGGATCAGGCGCAGCCGCTGCGTATCCGAAGGCGAGGACGTGGTGTCGACCAGGAACACCACGGCCGCCTCCAGCCCCTTGGCGCCGTGGACGGTCATCACCCGGACCTCGTCGCGCGAGATTTCCATGTCGCGCTTGACCTCGGTGTCGGCCGCGCGCAGCCAGGCCATGAAGCCCTGCAGCGAGGCGGGAGCGCGGCGTTCATAGGCCAGCGCCAGTTCGAGGAACTCATCCAGCGCGTCATTGGCCTCGTGGCCGAGCCGCCGCAGGATGCGCCCGCGCCCGCCATCGCCGCCGAGCAGCCAGGCGTAGAAGGCAAACGGCGTTTCCTGGACGCTGCGCCGCGCATAGGCCTCGAGGCGGCAGGCCACGTCCTTGAATCGGGCGTTGGCTGCCGCGTGACGGCGGAGCTGCTCGCGCAGCGAACCCTTACGCTGCCAGGCCAGCGTGAACAGGTCGTCGTCGGAGAGGCCGAACAGCGGGCTTTTCAACGCCACCGCGAGCGCCAGGTCGTCCTGCGGCAGCAGCAGCGCGTCGGCCAGGTTCATCAGGTCGATGATGGCGATATGCTCGGTCAGCTTGAGCCGATCGGCGCCGGCGACCGGGATGTTGGCGTGCTTGAGCGCCTGGATCACCGCGTCGAAGGCATTGCCGCGCCGCCGTACCAGCACCAGCACGTCGCCGTAGCTGAGCCTGCGGCGGTTGCCGGCATGGCCGGTCATGGTGCCGGCAGCGATCAGGCGCTTGATCTCCGCCTGGACGCGTCGGGACAGCTTCACCTCGGGGCTGGTGATGGCGACGCCGTCGAACGGCGCCCGCCAACCCTCGATGTCCTTCTTGTCGTCGGGTTCGGCGAGCTCCCAAAGCTCGATCAGGCTCGGCCCGGCATCGGCCATGGCGTGGTGGATCGGATAGCCGATGTCGGGCGAATGGATGCTGCGGTAGATCGCCTCCTCGCGAAACACGTGATCGACCGAGTGCAGGATCGCCGGACCCGACCGGAACGAGTAGGTGAAGGAGACCGGATCGAAGCTCAGACCGGCATCGAGGAAACGCTTCTGCAGGTCGCGGCGGCGCTGGTCGAACTGGTGCGGGGCCGCGCCCTGGAAGGAAAAGATCGACTGCTTCTCGTCGCCAACCGCGAAGATGGTCCGGACGATACCGTCGCGGGCGCCGGCGCCGGAGGTGAACTCCGAGATCAGATGGAACACGATGTCCCACTGCCGGGGACTGGTGTCCTGGGCTTCGTCGATCAGGACGTGGTCGATGCCGCGGTCGAGCTTGTAGTGGACCCAGCCCGAGGACACCCGGTCGAGCATCGCCAGCGTGCGGTCGATCAGGTCGTCATAGTCGAGCAGTCCGCGCTCGTCCTTCTCGCGCCGGTAGTTGGCCACGGCCGCCATCGCGATATGCAGCAGCGCCCGGGTGCGGTCGCGGATCACGAGCGCCCGCCGACGCTCGACCAGCGGACCGATGCGGCGGGTTTCCGACTCGATCGCTGCTGCGATCGCAGGGTTGTTGTCGCAGAATCGTTTGGTCACGACCGCCTTTCGGGGCGCGCGGTCCTCGGTCAGGAACACTGTGAGATATTCGTCGACCTGGGCGCTGCCGGTGAAGACGAACGCCTCGCGCAGCTGGTCCGCCTGCTTCTGGTCGGTCTTGCTGCCGCCGTCGAGGGCGGCGGCGATGTTGCGCCAGCGCGCGCGGGGCAGATGCGGACCATCGACGATCTCGCGCTCGACGTCCTCGATCCGGTCGTCCGGGTTGACGCCGAGCGCCGCGGACAGCTGCGCCGCGGCCGCCTCGACGCTGCCTGCCTGATCGGTCCATGCCATGAAGTGATCGCGACTGAGGCAGGCCTCGCGCACCACATCCTTGAAGGTGACGTCGGCGGCGCTGGCCATCGCGGTCGAGAGCGCCCGCCCGGTCGCGCTTTCGGGATCGCGGGAGGCCGCCAGCAGCACCGCAAGGTTGGCGCGCTCCATCATCTCGGTCTGGTCGCGGTCGTCGAGCACGGCGAAGCGCGCCGGGACGTTGGCCTCGAACGGAAACTGCTGCAGCAGCCGGGTGCACAGCGCGTGGATGGTCTGCACCTTGAGCCCGCCGGGAGTCTCCAGCGCGCTCGCGAACAGTTTTCGCGCCACCATCCGCAGCCGCGTATTCGGATTGGCGATGCCGGACTCGCGGATCGCGGCGTCGAGCGCGGCGTCGTCGAGGGTGACCCAGTGCCCGAGCGTGGAGAACACCCGCTCCGCCATGTTGGCGGCGGCGGCCTTGGTGAAGGTGATGCACAGGATCTTTTCCGGCGCGACACCCTCGAGCAGCAGGCGGATCACGCGCTGCACCAGCACGTGGGTCTTGCCCGACCCGGCATTGGCCGAGACGAAGGCGGATGCCGCCGGATTGGAGGCGCGGGCCTGCGCGGTGCGAACCTCAGGCGGGATCGGGCGGGGCGCCTTCACCATTCCTCGATTCCCAGTCCGCCGGCCGCCGACCATTCCTTGATCCGCGCCAGGTCGTCGTAAGAACCGTAGCGGTTGGCCCACATCGACAGGTTCAGCGAGGTGTAGGCCTGATCCTCGTCCTCGAACTTGCGGATCAGGATCTCGAGTTCGCGCCGCGCCGCGGCAGCCGCCTCATCGGGCGGCTGCGGGGCGTCGGACTTGTTGATCTTCAATTCCAGCGACCGGTGTTCGCCGGGCGGGTTGTTGCCGCTGAGGCGGACATAGATCAGGTCGCCGACGGAGCTGCCGGCCGCAATCCCGTTAAAGCCGCCTTCGCGCAGGATCGCCGCCTCCAGGGTCAGCTGCGGCGACAGCCCCATCCGCACCTGCTTGCCGGTCGGCGGCTGGCCGGTCTTGTAGTCGAGGATGGCATCGCGGCCGTCATCATGGCGCTCGATCCGGTCGGCGCGCGCCGACAGGGTGAAGCTGCGTTCGTTGTCGAGCGGGATGACGATCTCGCCACGGATCTCGGCCACGATCTCCTCAATTGCGCCACGCCGCGCCGCTTCCCACTCGGCAAACCAGGCCGCGATGCGCTGGAAGCGCGGCCACCACAGTGCCCGCGCCTCGGGCCGCTCCATCAGCGGCGCGAAATATTTTCCGCCGATCTCGCGCAGCACCCGCACCGGATCGGGCGGCAGCCCGGCGGCGAAAGTTTGCGTGAACTCGCCGATGGCGTCGTGGATCGCCGAGCCGCGGTCGGCTGCGGACAGCGGCATGTCGACGGGGTCGAGCGGGTCGAGCTTCAGGATGTGCTTCGCATAGATGGTGTAGGGATCGCGCAGCCAGTCCTCGATCGCGGTGACCGACAGCTTCAACGGCCGCGTGGCACGGGGCGGCTTCGGCGCCGGCTGTGGAATCGGCTCGACCTTGTCGGGCTGGTCCATCACCTCGGCAAAGCGGATATAGGCCTCGCCCCTTTGCGTTGCCGCGCCCCAATGGGTGTCGCCCGCCACCGCTTCCAGCCGATGCAGGAAACGCGAGGCGACCGCGGGCGCGCCGCCGGCCTTGGCGGCGTGGCTGAGGATCACGTCATCGGTGCCGAGCAGTTGGGTGAAGTCGTGGGCCGACAGGCCGATGCGCCGCTCCGGCAGATCGAGGCCGAGTTCATGCCGCATCGGCCGGCTCAGCCAGGGGTCGATGCGCGGCGCCGGCGGCCAGACGCCCTCGATCAATCCGCCGACGATGACGCGATCGACCTGCATCAATCGGGATTCCAGCGGGCCGTAGATGTGCAGCGTCGCGTCGGGCTTCTCGGGCCGGCGCACCGCGCGGTCGCCGAACGCGGTCTGGAACAGGTCGGGATAATCCGGCAGCGCCACCATGAGGCCGCAGCGCTGGCGCTCGCCGAGCAGATCGTCGAAGGCGGCCGCCAGTGCCGTGCCCTCGGTTCCCTCGAACGCGAGCGCAACACCAGTCTCGTCGCGCGACAGCTCGATCAGGACCTCGCGATGCCGCGCGGCCAGCTCGGCGAAATCATACGGCTTGGACGAACTGAGACTCTCCAGCGGCGCCAGCGCCGCGCGCAAGCCGGCAACCAGCGCCTCGGCCTGACGCAGCGTGTCCGCGGCCAGCCGGGCCCGCGGTTCGGACGGATGCAGCGACGAGGCTTCGCCGCCCCGGAGCCGGGCGAGCTCGTCGCGGAAGCGGGCGACCTCGCGGGCGAGCCCGCCGGTTCCCGGCTGCGGGCGGGTGCCGCGCAGCACCGCGAGCTCGAGCGTTTCGAGCGCGCCGGTGAACGCGCCTTGCGCACGGCCGAGCCGGCACAGCGGATGCTTCAAGAGCGCCAGCAGTGTCGGCGGTTCCAGCCCCTTCGCCACCGCCTCGGCGGCAAGCCGCGCGAAGATGCCGGAGGTGGTCTCCATCAGCGCGTCGCCGCCCGAATCATTGTAGCTGAGATTCCAGCGGCTCAACGCCGCCATCACCCGCCGCGCCAGCGCGCGGTCGGGCGTCACCAGCGCGGCGGACTTGCCCAGATGCCGCGCCTCGCGCATGGCGACCGCGATGGCGAGCCCCTCCATTTCCGGATTGGGCGCCGCGACCACCGCGACGGTCTCCATCGCGGCCGCGACCTTCACCACCACATCCGCCTGCTTCAGTCGCTCGTGCCAGCGGGCGGTCGCCTCCGAGGGACGCAGCGCTTCGGAGACCAGAACCTCGCGCCCGCCGGAGGCGGGAGTCCCGAGCACATCGACGTCGCGCCTGTTGATGCCGAGGCGCCGCAGCAGGCCATGCATGGCGAATTGCGGATGATTGGAGGCAGGATGGCGAATGACTTTCCCCTGCGCGTCGGTGACGCCGCCGATGCCCTCCCAGGCCTCCTCATCGAGATCGGTGTCGAGCCCGGGCAGCACCACGGCGCCGTGCGGAAGCATGGCCACGGCATGCAGGAATTTCGCGGTCGCCGGCATCGAGCCGGTCGAACCCGCCGCGATCACCGGGCCCTCGTGGCGGGCGGTGAGGCGCGCGGCTTCCGCGGTGATCAACAGGTCGCGCCGCGCCGCCGGTTCGATCCGGCCGATCTCGGCGAGAAAAGCGGGCCAGGTCTGGCGGGCGATCTGCAGGAACTGCAGCGAGTGCTGCCAATACTGGTCGAGCTGATCCGGCACCAGTCCGTCGAGCGCGCTCCAGTCGACGCCGCGGGTCGCCATGTCATCCATCAGCCGGGCGAGGTCGCCGGCCAGCGCCAGGGTCGAGGCCGGCCCGCCGACCACCAGCGGTGAGGTGACGGGGCTCTTGGCCCAGGCAGCGACCAGGCGCGCCAGGGTCAGCTTGCGCTCGAGCTCGCCGAGCTTGGGCGGAATGTCGAGCGGCGCCGCGCCACCGAGCGGTTCGGACTCGTCGGCAAAGGCAAGCTCGTCCTCGTCGATGTCGCCGAGCGCCACGATGCGCGGCAGGATCGCGGCGTCAGAGTTCAATTCATCGAGGAACACCTCGCGCGCCACCCGCATCGCACGCCGGGTCGGCAGATAAAGCGTCGCCTCCGCCAGCCGCGCCGGATCGGCGCGCGCCTCGAATCCGGGGACCAGCCGGCCGTCGACCAGCGCGGCGATGACGGTGCGCAGGAACGGCACGGAGACGGGAACGCTGAAAACGCGCATGGGGGCCCTGATTCGGAGACGGGCCCAATATAGGGGGCGGTGGGCGCAGGGTCACCGTCATTGCGAGCGCAGCGAAGCAATCCATCGCGCGGCAAATTCGAAAGATGGATTGCTTCGTCGCAAGGGCTCCTCGCGATGACGGGGCATTGCCGGAGGGTGATGCAAAGGCGCATCTCGCGCCGTGCCCACCTCTTGCGTGGAACGGGTGCGCACGCAGCCTTTTTCGCAAGAGGGATGAACAGGAATTCGCGAACGCCGGCCGTCCGGGTCAATCACTCGCTGGTTGTGCGCGAAAGCCGGTAGGACCTACGCACCAATTGAGAACAGGCCCTGGTCATGTGCGCCCGGGTCCGCGTCATTCTGACTTCACGATACTGGCATGTTGGCCCTTCGAGTCCTTTGTCGTTAGGTGACTTGCACGAGACGACACCTCCGCCATGTAGTCCAGCAATTGCTGCCGCTCCAACTCGTGTGCCGCTTCACGCAATTGTATTGCGGTAGCGAGTGCATCCTTCGGACTCTCACTTGTTGGAATATGCAATGCCCTGCAAATCAATCCCTCACACGCCAAGCGCCCTACCTCGCGCAACCGGCACATCTCCTTGAGCTTGAATTGAACGAGCAGAGCCGCCAGCAGCGATGAGAATGCCGGCAAGACGATCACGAGGGGATGCAGATTCTGAGGCAGACTATCGCCTGCGGCGGCCAGGATCGAGGTCACTGCGCCAAGAATGACAATTAGAAGAGTTGAGGTGTTCCAAGCCACGGAATAGAAGGTTGACCACCGCGCATACCAACTTCGGTGGCTCCGCAGATACGAAAGAATGGCTATTCTAACTTCTTCAGCTGTCTTGGCGGTTTCCAGAACCGGCCAGTCCTTTTGTGACGCGTTGCCCATAACGACTTTTCCGAGCTGGTTGATTATGTCATGTTATAAAATCTTAGGTTTGACGCTTACGTCTTGCAAGTTCGTACCCAGGTAGGGTCTGCTCTTGCTCCGACTGACATTGGGAAGCTGCAATACGTTTTCGAAATGCATTCGGCTCGACACGGAATTGGCCAAGGCCCCGGAATGCCTCGAATACATCGGCAGAGGCTCCACCGGTCGGCGCGGATTTCTTGTTCAGACAATCTGGATCAGTTCACTGTCACGCGTGGGTTAACGGCCTGATCCGGCCATAAGGGACACCTGACGCCACCGCAGCCGCGTCATTGCGAGTCAGCGAAGCAATCCATCGCGCGGCATCGGTGGCTTTGGTCGCAAAAGCTCGTAGGATGGGTGGAGCGAAGCGATACCCATCAACTGCGGGTCTGCGAAGGTGATGGGTTTCGCGAAGGGCTCAAGCCATCCTACCAGCTGATCTGTGTGTGACGCCCGGCCGGTGAGATCAGGCAGCTGCAGAGCACGCAAAGCCCCTGCATCACTGCTCGTCATCACCCGCGAAAGCGGGTGATCCAGTACGCCGCGGCTTTGCGGCTCCATCTCGGCGGCTCTGGAATACTGGGTCGCCCGGTCGAGCCGGGCGATGACAGGTGTGTGTGACGCACGTGCCCGCCTAAACTACTGCGCGCGTTGTTGCTTCGGCCGTGTTTCCGGGTGGTCTCGATGGCCTGTGTCGCGGTCGTGGCGTGCATGGTGTTGCAAGGGAAAACCTCGGCGCCGCCCGCACCATGTCGTGGGCTCAATAGTGATATTTGCATTGAACAATATCGAGCTGTTGCGTCTCCCCCTTGCCAGTGACGCGATAGACCAGCCTGTGTTCGCCGATGATCCGGCGCGACCACCAACCTTGCAGGGCATGCTTGAGCGGCTCCGGTTTCCCGAGTCCCTTGAACGGATCGCGCTTGATGTCCTTGATCAGGGCGTTGATGGCTTCGAGAACTTTTTCGTCCTCGTTCTGCCACGCGAGATAGTCCTGCCAAGCGTCTTCGGTCCACGCGGTGATCATGCCACCGCTCAACCGGCCTTCGTCGGCTCAATCAGCTCGCGCTCGGTCAATTTGCCGTCGTCGGCCTCCTCGATTGCGCGCAGCAGACGAGCGGCGTTTGCCGGACTCTTCAGGAGGTGGACGGTCTCCATGAGACCCTCATACTCCTGCTCCGACATCAGCACGACGCTTCTTGCATTCTGGCGGGTTACAACGAGCGGGGCGCGGCCGTCGCACACCGCGTCCATGTAGGTTGCAAGATTGTTCCGAAGCTCGCTGTAAGACACATGAGCCATGAGGTCCTCCCTGCTGCCATACCTCTAGGCAGGTCGTACAGATATTTGTACATTGTACAAATATTTGTCAACCGCCGCGGCGGCGCCGCGCAAGGCGTCCGGGCGGCCGGCGGCTACTTTGCATGGGGTTGTTTTCGATATTTCAGTCGGGAGCTAGGCCCGTGCCGTCGTCGGGCGTTTCCGAGGGACCAATCATATCGAAGCTCGCGCTGCTGCGCTTCCTCCCCGGCAAGCTTCGCGGGGGAGGGAGGCGGCTTACGCCACGCTTTCGAGGATCGCCTCTTCGGCGGCCTGCACGGCCTCGGGGGTTCCGACATGCATCCAGACGCCGTCGAGCCTGAGTCCGAACAGCCGTTCCTGTTCGTTGGCGCGGTCGAACATCTTGGTCAGCGAAAATTCGCCGGCCGGCGCATCGTTAAAGATCGCGGGCGAGATGATCGCGGCGCCAGCATAGACGAAGGGCACCACCTGATGCTCCCGGCGCTTGCGCAAGGCGCCGTCGGGCAGCATGGCGTAGTCGCCGCGGCCGCCATAGCCGATGCTGCTCGCGGTCGGCGCCATCAAGAGCAGGATATCCATCCGCGTGGAATCGAACGTATCGGCCAGTCGGGTGAGGTTGGACTTCACGCCGTCGATCCAGAGCGTGTCGGAATTGATGTGGAAGAACGGCTCCGGCCCGAGCAGGGGCAATGCCTTGACCACGCCGCCGCCGGTGCCGAACACCCGGTCGCGCTCGTCGGAAATGATCACGCGCGGCAGCGTGCGCGATGCGACATGAGCGATGATCTGGTCGGGCAGATAGTGCACGTTGACGACCGCCTCGGTGACGCCGGCCTCAGTGAGCTTGTCCAGCGCATGGTCGAGCAGCGGGCGGCCGGCGACCGCGACCAGCGGCTTTGGCATGTGCTCCGTCAGCGGACGCATGCGCAGGCCGAGCCCGGCGGCGAGGACCATGGCTTTGGTTGGCTTGACCGACATGTCAGGAATTTCTCAAACCGTTGTTGCTGGGCGTACCGCCGGTTCGGCCGGGATACGCGCAGATGACTCTATCTTTATTCGAGCATGATCCTTTGGGAAGAGCGGTATCCACCTGTCCGAATCAAGCACTGGTCGAATTTATCGCGCCGGCTCGCCAGCGATAGCCGGAGTAAATGACGATTCTGCGACGAGACGCCGCGAAGCGCAACCCGGACCAGCGGCGGGCGCGGCATGACGAGTCAAGACGCGTGGCCGCTGCTATCAGGCCTCGGCGGGCGTGCGCCGCGCCGCCGCGAGCTTCTTTTTCTTGTCGCCCTGTTTGAGGAAGTTGACGCCGATCTGGTCGCCGTTCACCCAGGCGAGCTCGCAGCGGCGGTAGGCCAGGCCGGTCGACGACAGCAGCAGGAAGAATTCCTTCAGATGCAGGCCTTCGACCGAGCCCTCGATGCTCAGCTTGGCACCGGTCTCGGAGACGTCTTCCATGGTGCATTCGCGGCGCCATGTGCCGTCGATGCCCATCATATGCGCGGGAAAGCCGCGCTCGAACACCACCCGCTCACCCTTGCGCCGTTCACCCGCCATGTGGCCGCTCCAGACTTTCCGGAGCATGATCCGGAACAGGGACATCCGGTTGTCCCGCGCGACAGCACGACACGCTTTGTCGCAGGACAATCATGCTCGACCCAAAAGATCAGATCCGTGATCAGCTTGATCGGATCCGTGATCCGGCCGGCGCTATCAGCGGCGCGGCCCGCCGGGAATATTACGGAGCGGCGGCTAACGGACGGTAAATCCGGGCAGGTGCGGACGGTGGTTATTGGTTATATGGCGGCTGCCCTTGAACTTGATCGGATCGGTCTGTCCGGTCCACCTCTCCCCAGTGGGGAGAGGTCGATTTGCCAACGGGTCGGCGCAAAGCGCCGCCCGATGATAAACGCCGCAAATCGGGTGAGGGGGCTGACATAACGAGAGACCGTAACCCCTCACCCCAACCCTCTCCCAACGGGAGAGGGGGCGCACCTCCGTTGCGACTCGCCGCTCGATCAAATCTCATCCCGTTCCAGGAAAGCGAATGGACGCCTCAAACGCCCGGAGGCGGAACGTTCGTGACATACCATTCCCGCACCGACGCCAGCGCCGGATGCGCCAGTGAGCGGTTGAGATAGGTCCAGATCCGCGGCTGGTGCCGCAGATATTGGGGCTTGCCGTCGCGCCGGTTGAGCCGGGCGAAGGTGCCGAGCAGGCGGGTGTTGCGCTGCGCCGACATGATCGCGTAGGTCGCGGCGAATTCGGCCGGATCAAAGCTTTTCTCGGCTTCCCGCCGTGCCCTGATGTAGCGGGTCAGAAGCGTCAGTTCGAGCATCTCCGGCACGTCGATCCGGGCATCCTGCAGCAGCGACACCAGATCATAGGCGGCCGGACCCAGTACCGTATCCTGGAAATCGATGAGGCCGACCCGCGCGATGCCCGCGCGGTCGTCGAGCCAGATCAGGTTGGGCGAATGGAAGTCGCGCAGCATCCAGGTGCTCGCGGCCGACGCCGGCTCCTGCAGCA
>Ga0307509_10009886_pt1 | contig 11794 bp, 10 predicted proteins | sample 10_EM_MG_FD_202245 | JGI IMG/M metagenome (GOLD analysis project Ga0307509, IMG submission 202245) | Populus trichocarpa ectomycorrhiza microbial communities from riparian zone in the Pacific Northwest, United States - 10_EM | ecosystem: Host-associated > Plants > Roots > Unclassified | place... | reverse complement strand
TCCCGTCGTTGCACACAACGCAAGGCGTTCTTGGTTTTTATAATGAGAGAAGGTTTCTGTGATGGCGCCTATAAGCACTGATTTTCCGACTCCTCCTGCGCCTAGTGTCATCATTTTTAGTTGGTCCGTCTCTTCTCCTGTGAATCAATGTGAGTGAATCAAAATCTCGTGACGAAGTTGTCCATTCGAACCTGACAGCTCTTTGATGAGGACGCCCTCGATAATATCGTGGGCCCTCTTTTGTTCGCCATTCAGCGTGGCAAGTAGTGGCCGTGAAGAACTTTTCTGCTGGTCGGAGACGGAGAAAATTTTCGGTTGAGTTATTATTGATTTTGTTTGAGTGCCTCTCTCTTCGTTAGGGACGATCCTCGGCTGCTTTATTGTTGCAAGGTTGACAATCCCGTCTTCTTTGGCCTGTTGCCTTGTTACTGATGTGAGGTGATCATTCCAGATGTGCAGGTTATTAAGCATTGTCGAATCCGCATGTGTAGCGACGTCCTCTAATGGCTGATTCGAGGCTTCATTTGTTTCTTCCTCGAATATGCCTGCTTCTTTTGCGATCAACATTGCTCTCTCTCCGTATAGCCTTTCTCTGTCTGCTTCCCGTGCATTCCTGACCGTTTTGATGTCCTCTTCAGTGTATTCTCGAGCGCTTCTTGTTGTATCGTCGTCGATTCCAAGTGCTTCGAGTTCTGCTCGTATTTCTTCCTCGACGTCGATGTCCACAAACTGGCAGTTGTTGTTCTCGTCTGGCTTCTTCCGTGCAGCATCTTTACAATCGTGGTAATACTGGATATTGTCCAAGATGCGTTGTATTTTCGAGTTATTTGAGTTGTGAGTAGAAAATCGTCCAAAGCTGTCAGAGAATGTTTCCATCGGTCCTTTTAGATCCCGAAGATTCCTCCATGGACTCAACAGGAGGAGCATACTTGCACAGTAGAGTTCGCGTGATACGGGTTCGTCGTTCCGAGGAAACCAGCGTCCGACAAAGCGCGGTAAGGTTTCGTGTCCAGCTGTTCTTCGAATTCTTATGCTTCGGTTCTTTCCTACACCCTCCAGATATGGAATTCGATCGTGACGTGGTCGTCCTTTGCCGACTGTATTTCCATTCTTGATATTGTTGTCCAACTCCGAATTATAATATGAATCGTACGTGTCAAGCATGAATGACAAAAAATCCATGCTATCCAGTGCTTGGCCTCTGTATTGATAATCGCGGAGCTGGTCGCGAGTCTGAATTGAACCGGAACTCGCAGATACTATAATGTCAGTGTCTTGCTGCTATTCATTGAAGTCAAATTATGTAGACTGATTCCATTATAGACGCACTTGTGTGGAAATCTCTACACCACGCTGGTTATTGGAAGACAGAAAAGGAAATTCGTCCTGCAGGGCTTTTGTTGCTGAGTCCCAGTATATCGTTACGAAGTGATGGGATTCGAAGCGGTCACCCCATCCCATTACATATCCCATAACTTCGGGTGCACTAAATTCGCGGTCGCGAGCAAGACTGTTCGAGCATCGTTGCAATAGAAGTTTATTGATACGCTGTATGTCTGTTTCGTGTTTCTCTTGTTGTTTGTGAAAAGCTAACGTTTTGGCCAAAAGTGCGGATACGTTCGATGATTCCTTTTGTTTCTTGGTTGCATAATTGGTGATATAAAACGTAAGGACATGCGTTCCGCTCCCGTTTAACATGATTTTGATATCATGATTAGATCGAAGACAGATCAACAACGCAGGATTCCAGTTGTTAAGATAGGCACATAATCTCTTTGGACCCCACTCGCCGTTGTCTTTAACCCACGCATCTATGGCACATTGGAATGGAGCTCTCCGCTTGCATTGATATCGATCTTTAATTTTGCGGAGGCATGTGAGTACCGAACACTTATGGTATTGTACAGCGCGGGCAAGCTGGTGTCCTTGGTCTTTGCTTTCGACGGGATTCGTTATCGGGTTAATCGTCCTCGAATACGACACTTCTGGTGCTTTAGGCAACTGTTTCGTTTCTTCATCATCCTTTCCCTGAATATCTGCGTGAATGGTGGTGCGTATGTATCGACGAATTTTGTCTCGAAATCGGTCGCTACGGAGTGCTTCTCGCATGACAGTTGCAGGAGGAGCATCCTTTAGCCATATTAACATATGCAGGTGCAAGGAGCCTCTGCCCTGCGTTTCGACAGTACCGATGTAACTTTGAATTGTCCCGAGTATACCTTCTTCGCGTTCGATTCTATTGTTTCCAATTTTCTTGATCCCAAATAGTATTTCAATAATAACGTTCACCATGAAGTGAAAGAATTGCGCCGACGCGAATGGATCTCCCGTGATATTTGCTGCTCGTTGTCCTGATGTTGGACCGGCTGTCCGGCTGAATTTATCCAGATCTATTTCTGCACCACATAAGACCTGAGCGATAGGGTCCTGAATATCCGCCGGATTAATTGTGATCCATAGGCTGAACGGGTTGAAAATGAGATTGGTACTCCAAATCTTGGATCTTAACGATGATCTCGACTCGTCGGTACCACGCACTCGTGTTTTAATAGCACTGAGTTGTTGCCTAAGAGCTCTCACAGCTGGATTGGAAAATGGGACCTTCCTGGTCTCTTCCTGGCTCGCTTTTGTCAGATCGTTCGGAGTGAGAGTTGCAAGTAGATTTCGATGACGTGCAAAGGTCGATTTCTTCATTTGAAGGACCGCTGAACGGCATACTTCTCGTTTTTGACATACCCCAAATACTTGGAATGCAAATTGAAGGTCTTTTCGAAATCTCTTGTCGGAATATTGCATAGCCCATCGCGCATGACATTCATATGGTACGTTTATTGGACGATTTGTCTCGAAACCCCCTCGACCGTAGGGAAAGAGCGTGGGAAAACATCCAAGAAGATGATTAGGATCGCTGGGACCGCCATCGGTTCTTTGACCAGAACTATCCGTTCGAGCATATTCGTTAACGAACGCGCTGCCATGTCGAATAGCGAATTCTTCCGACGACTTTGTATTTGCGGCGTTGGCGAGAGCGTGTGCCATGAGCTCTTGGTCTGTTATGTCTGTTCCTTGGATATCTACTGCTCCAGCACTGTTCAATAGGAGTACCTCAGGTTCGATATTTGATTCTACATGAGAGCAAGGTAAGTGATTTAAGAAGACGTCTGCATGGATAATTACTTACTACGTCCATTTTCATTACTTTCTTCATCGACAATTGAATAACCTGCTCCTGCAAACAATTGTTCTATATGATCAATTCATTCGCGTCAATCACCTTTCTTTAAAAGACATTCATTGAACCGACCTTCTTCTTCTTGTGATGGAACGTAGCCGTCGTGTTCGCGATATACCAGGCTTATGTCGTCCAGGTGACGGGTAGTGCTCAGGATTTCTTGAGGTATGCCATCTTCTGGGAGTTCTTCTAGTCTGGCTTCGGAAATCTTGATGTCGAGATATGTCGCGTTGTTTTCTTTGAGACACACCAGAGCATCTCTCACTGCTGCTCGCCTGACGCGGAGCATTTGGGGCATCGATTTCACAGTCAGACCTTTTGGTCCAATAAATGTAACGCCGACCGTAGCTGATAAAACTTTTGCAGGGGGAGGCATTTCCAACGGATCAGATACACATATCGTTTCCGCGATCAGCTGCGGATCCAATTTGTAGGTAGAGACGTTGCCCCGTAGCCCTCGATGCAATTGTTTTTCGTCCCACGCGTTGGCACCTCGCTGCTTCGGATATAATTTGACGATATACGCGACGGGATAATATTTGGCGATAAGAATTCGTTCCGGAAGTGTCAATTTGGCAAGTTCGTGAGGAATATCTCCGACCCACAGATCATTGGCCAAAGAGAATCTCGGCATCTCGTTGTTGTTCAGAGATTTGAGACACGCTCCACATAATCGTCCAGTAAGTGGACCATCTTCTCCGTTACTTGTGACAGCGGGTGCGTATAGAAGCATACCGTCGAATAAGGTGTGTTTAACGTGAGGTGTGCTGGGTTTTAGACGTTCTTTATTAGGAATTTGACTGATTGGAATGATGGACAGATCTTTCTCGAACGTTTCTCTTGCGCAAGACACACAGGTGGCTTGCCTCAGGATGTCGTTGCTAGTTGCCTTGATGAACTTTGTTATACGGTCGTTAACGAGAGTTTCGCTTGGAGGGTTCAGGAACGACGAGGCAAGCAGCTGTTCGACCGAATCTCTGTATATCAATTAATGTTTTAGGGATTGACCATTCCTGTAACAGAAATGATGACATACAACTCTGGAGCAATATCAACTATCATGGCGTCCTCAAAATGGTGTGGTGTACTTGCATCTGCCTCTGTGCGTCTGTTTTTCGTCTTTCGCTGCTCGGATCCATCAGGGTTACAGGTCGCTTTTCTCTTCTTTTTATTTTGTCCTTTTCCTGTGGTGTCCAACGACTCTATCCCCTCAATCGTCAAATCCTCGGCTTTATCGAGCGCCTTTCGCTTCCTTTTATATCGCCTTTCACCAGCTTCATTAAGTGCCTCTACCCTCTTAATCACAAGATCCTGCACGTCCGCAGGAGAAGAGGAAACAAGCTTATAAATATTAAGCCTTGTTGCATAATCCTTGAAACGTGCGTTTATAACTTCTCGACATATTTCTTGAATCTTCTGAACAGTTTGCAGCCGGAGTAAGTCGTCAACAGCTTTTCCGTTATGAAAGCGAAAGGTCTGTGTTCTTCAAAAAGATTTAAGTTACTTGTTTATATTCTGAATGCCCCTTTTCTTGCTTGAAGACGGGGCTCCCCATACCATGTTCGCACTCACATCTGATTACCACGTATAAAGCCAGCGCATTCTCCCTGCATTCCGGTAATGATATGGAGCTCACAGTGTTCGAAGGAGAGGTAAGATCAAGCGTTTATTAGTCAGCGGATCTTGCTTATATACTTTACAGAATTCATTCGTTCTCTTTCTCATTCATTCTTTCTACTTCGATCTTCATCTACAATTTGAACGGCTTACTTGTCAATCAATGAACGTTGTAAATTTCGCAACCCTCCATAGTTTGCTGAGGACATCGTTTCCTGTATGATTTTATCCCCATAAAATCGATTGACATATTCTCATCTCTGAACAAAAGCCTGAATCGAGATTTTACAGGGGTCTTCTGTTTCCTACCATCGGCAATGTCTGTGAAGTGGACATACCTACTCGTGTGGGTCGATGCGTGAAGCGACCCCAAGATCTGGATATTCGTTTCTGGATCAGAGACCCTTACTCTGGTTTCTCTCGTATTATGCAAGAATTAAGGACCGTTACGTTGAACGCAACCGACACGAATGCAATATACACGGCGTTTTACCCCAATCAAGTAAGAATGTCTTTCTGTTATCCCTTTTAATTGTGTCTATTTTATAACAAATCTTTTTCGTTGTAGTCATTCGGAAGGCCCGTCAATGACTCGATTCACAAAGCCGGTGTTTCTTCGCCATGGTTTGGAAATGTAATCGTCGTAAAAAGCCTTGTTACCGGGGAAGTGGTCGATATGGATGCAAAGGATGTAATCCTGGCTAAAGCTGCCGTTGTCAGGTACGGCTAATATCTCTTTACATTTTCCGTTCTGAAACCGATCTCAGTGCTATTGCGGATGGTTTGATGTCCTAGACTTATTGGGACTAGTAGCAAACCTTGTTTTTGTTCAATACTTGCGAATATTTTATATGCTTGTTCTCGATGTCACAGGCACAACGCGTGACCGCTCTTTAGACTTCAACTGAAAATATTTGAAGTCATTTGTGCTCCTTAAAACACTCGATTCGACCTCATATCGTTTTCCGTGCGCATTGGTATTAACTCTCTTATCATGAACACGCAAAGTAAGTTTTCCTTTTTCTATTGCTCTGCAATGCCTCTAATTTCTTGTCGCCTAAATTTAAGCCTACGATTCGGCTCCTTCTGCTCGACTTCGATTATACAGCGCCGTGGAGATCGTGGACAACATTGCTCAATATTGCGACTGGGTTACGTTGGTCACCTTAGGCAACACTTGTGTTCGAGAACGTAATGTTGTGAGAGGCATTGTTAGAAGACGTGTTACTCGTCAACTTGCTCGCTTCATCGTTCCGGATAAAATCGCTAGATTCTTCGAACTCATGGATGCTATGTCTGGAGCCATCGTAGGCGGGTTCGTGCGTCACGTTATGAGCTTGCACGATGTCGAATGTACTCAAGTTTTTCCTCGGACGATGGACATAATTATTCCTATTGGAGGTTACAAAGACAAGGCCGCGGCAAGGAAAATGATGCACTTCTTATCAAATACTGGCCCTTGCACAGAGGTCACAGAAATTGAATCTCTGTCAGCCTTTCGTCTTTCCTCGCGTTTCACTTTTCTCTGTTCTTCGAAGGTATGTGCCATCGCTGATTTATTGTGGATGCAATAGTACTGATTATAAACGTTCCAGACTTCTACCTGCAAAATAAATGTCATTGAATGTGAAGACGAAAACATCTTCAAGGTCTTCTTTTCGGCGTCGGGAACAGCACTTCTTAATATCATTACCTCTCGTCGCATCTACTGTTTCTACCCTTCTTTACTGGCCAGAGGTTTGAACGTCACCACATCCTATGTCACATCGGTTCAATCATCAGTCCTACGAGCATTCAACTTCGGGCTTGTCACCTTCAGCACCGACCATTCGTTTTCGCGGTTCCCAGGTCCATGCAACGAAGGATGTTACGCGTTAACTCGGAGTTTATACAATCTAGAAAACGTTCTGGTATGTCGCTGGGGTGGTTACTCCAGTCTGTACGACGGAGGAACCATGGACCCATCTCCCAGTGACGGCTATGAAAATCTTGATATACAGTGGAGAATCGGTAGGAGATGCGCGAATCCAATGTGTAGGTACAGAGGTTTTGGTTACAATGATGCGTAACAAATTGTCCCATCTTTTCTTTCTTTTGATCGCTTTCGTTTAATGCTTACAAATATGTTGATAATTTTTTTTTGTCCTACTCACGCTTGTTCTACATCTTTTCGTCGCTTCTTCTCAAATCTTCTTTATTAAAAGACAATGTCAGTCAACGGGGATACAGGTAATAACTTCGTCATTTATAATTAACTTACTAGACTCATTGCTTTTCTTCCCTTTGCGATAAATCAAAATATAATGTCCTTCTAATAATATTTTGTCATTAGATGATCCGCTGCGAAGATACTACGATTTTTACATCTCGATGGAGACTTTTATAGGACGAAAAGAAAAGGAGTATCTCACAGGCATTGGCTGGAAATCGGGCAACGACTGCTATCGCCTTTACCACAGTGCACAGACATACATCAACGACACTTGCATCGCTGTAGGACAGGTATCGCCCCTGGGCGCGTACCTCCTTCCCCAAGGAGATTTTCATCTCGAACAAGCCCCAGAGTCGTTCCGAGATACGAAATTACGTTTCAGTCTTGTAAGACCCGACGACGGCGTACGGTATTTTCGGGACGAATTCGACGAGTCCATCCTCGCCCTCAATAGCATCGCTTTCGGACTCCCACGTAACAAGTGTCCAAACTCCTTTGTAACGTGCGACAGCAACGGGGTATCAATGAATTTTAGCTGGAACATTTTTGAAGACGTAAGTATCCGCCAACTCTTTGGTTAAAAATTGAACAAAATATTGGATTTGGTGCCTGGTTACAGACCAAACGCTCGGGTAATAACCAACACAGCCTTTCTTTCTGGGACTTACACTAATAACACTACCTCGTTAGAAAGTCATATTCTGCCTTCGGCTTCAGAAGAAGAAGAAACTTACCTTGATACTGCATACCATTTGATTGCCAAAACTCTTGAACCAAGATACGTACTGCAGAAACTCAATGTATATCTTGATGATGATTCTACAGGATCATTATCCCGTATTTCCCCTGCGGACCTTCATCACAAAATGATTGGTTCTGTAGTTGCCGTGAAGTTTGGTCTAGAATTCCGTCATGAACTAGGTTTAGTTCCTTTCCTTCATGACGTACACATTTGCCAATTAGCTAGTCATTAATGGTAAATTATTCATTCAACTTACCATTTCATACTGTACCATTTTGATCTTTGCATTTCGGACCCTGTACGGCCCTGGTGATGGCAATTAGCTGATTTTGCATTTATGTCAAGGTCCGTCCTGACGATTCACCTACATTCAACTTTTGTTTTTAGTAGCTTGTTACTCTACAATTACAGAAAAGCTGATTGTAATATTATGTGTTCTAACAAAAAATAGAACATGCATTATATTAAATTAATAACCTGACTCGTCCATTTTCTAGAGTATCAGCTCTGAACCAACATCCCTATCTCATTACAATTTAGTCAATTGTTCCGAATCCTTGGATATTCCAGTACGTACATCCGATTATCAAAGAACATTCAAACCCTTACGACTTCAAGTTCCCGACCGGCTCAGATTCTCCTTCACTGTTTGAGATCCACCAATAGTATCTCATATTCATTAAAAAATTATATTTCCCCCTGTTCCGAGAGTATGGACAATGTATATTACTCAATAAAAGATTTGAATAATTACACACACCGAGTTACGGATTGTACACGCTTCCCTTGAAACGTTCGATCACTATGTTAGTTGAATTTATGGTGTTGATTGTGTCTTGCGTGCTTAGTTACTTTGCGCTGGCAACCAGCGGTGAGTTCATTTTACATTTGACGACTCCACTTAGTGACTGCCGAATTACCTCGCACTGTTGCTCGTTTCGTCCTAGTTCCTCGGCTCAACAAGTCGCAGAAAGTTCAGAGCACCAGCTCTTACCAAGCTATCGCATCCGACATCGCAATTGGTCAACTTCTTGTTCTTTTGCAACACTTCCAACTCGGAACTTTACAGGACCTACGAGATATGCTCAACGATTCGGGTGCTGTCATTTCAGGTTCAGCAGCACTCGCCGTTTTCCATCCAGGCCGTTTCATGCCTAACGATATAGACTTCTATGTCTTGGAATCGGGTTATCGACGCTTATCAAGTTACCTCCACGAACGTGGATATAGAGTTGTTCGGTCTCATATCCTGCATTATTCGGGTCTACGAAGAATGCGAGCTGTAGAGATCCTTTACCGAAGGAACTCACGCGGCCCTGTAAACATCGTTGTGTGCGGAGGACCTCATGTCCTATCCACGATAGCGGGTTTTCATTCGACCCTTGTCATGAATTACATCGCTGGTCACGGCGCCATATGCCTTTATCCCTTGTGGACCATGCTAAATACAGGTCTCGTCGTTCCTTGTCTAGGAGACGACGCCGACGCAACAGCTGCCTGCATCGAGAAGTATAGAGCGCGAGGTTTTGTGTTACTGGATTCCAATAGACTGGACAGTCACTCCCAAAATACTCAGTCCTCTCACTCTCGGTTTGCCCAACGTCACCTCCACGATGGCGACGTACTCTTTATACCTTTCGACGCTCGTACAACTGATCTTCGTGAATTCGAAGGGCCTGTTTCCTGGGAAATTCGACACTAGGTAACTTGCGTTTATCTTGCACTGCGTAGAGAGCCGTTCTAACTTCAAATCATAGGACAAACAAGCCGAAGAAATACTACAAAGCCAGTTACAGATCTTTGCATAATTTCATCTTTTCTTTTTTGGTGTCACTTCGTCTTCTGCTTTTCATTTTTCTCTCTCTCCTTTTTTTTTCGAATGCTAAAACAGGAAAAGTTTTGCAAAACTAAATACTGTACTGTTATGAAACGTTGGAATATTATCGAACATGAACTGCCGAAATTATAATGCATGAAATAACAGCCGCTTTGATATATCCGTATGGACCCTTATTTACTGTATTTGGATTACATTTCTTAGCAGCCGGCGATCTTCATGTAAATTATGTTTTTCTCCATATAATCATAGTTGTCCACATGCTCACCTCCTTGAAACTACCTCCTTGAAACCGATCACTCAATAAATGGAACCTGTTTTAGTTACTTCAATTCCGTACCTTTCACTGAGGTCACAAGGGAAAAATTAGACACCATGAATGGATCTCATGATTCTATAGACCGCCCAAACAAAAATCGAGCTATGATGATAATTTAAACTGAAAAAATTCATATGTCCACAATAAATGTGTTGAATAAAGAAACCTTTGGAGCTTATCCGAATCGAGTGATCTATCGCGGTACCGACTTTTTGCTGCATATATATTAGAATCGATTTACTATACCAGCCCTCAGTCACCTATCCCAATGCAAAGCGCCATAAACGATTCGAACACAGCTCTCCAGATTTACAACCCACTATTTTCGGAGGACAACCGAATACTTCTTGTCGTCCTTACGCTTATACGTCAGTCACACCATTCCACATTTGTTTTCCATTTTTAACGCAACGGTTACCCGTCATCTGACGTCCTTTCCAGCGGGATCTTACGACAACAGCACTGATTACGTGCACATGATTGTCTTGGAACTTCCACACGTCTCCATTCCTCGCCCAATTCCTCATGACCAGAACATGCGGAGGTGGCTCAGAAGACGAAATATATATCCGAACCCCACATTTTCACGCGTGGACGAACGAATTGTCTTTCGTGCTATACCCAGGTCTGAAACTAGCAATATAATTGTGATCGTCCGTGCTACCAATTTTCGTAATGTCTTCGTGTACGTCACCTGAACGCACTGAGTACCACGATTGACCATCATATTCTAGATAATTGAATCTACAGATAAGACCAAAGGAGATGCAACCTATTGTAGAATTAAGTACAACTGTACCTCGTCAGCTGAGCCAACGGCAATACTCCATATGCTTGAAAATTTCTGCGGAAAAAAAAAAGCAAAGAAATTTCAGACTAGAAATGGATGGAAACGATATACTACAATCATCTAATATGCCGTTCTCCGAAACTACAATTTTTTCCCCCAATTGTGTCATTTCGAAGTATAAATACATGTATGAATGTGTCCTTCAGACCTCGTGCAACGCTGCAACCTACCAGTATATACTGTAAAGGACTATCTTCAATCGCTACTTAATAGATGCCTCCATCCTCGTAAGCTACACAATCTACTGCCTTACTGATTTTGCTGATATGCATTCTGATCAGGCCTTCCAAACCTTATAACGGTCCTGCTCTTCGAGCTCGTCTTGCTAGCGCCCTTGAATATGTAGCTAACCCATGCTTTCTTGACTTTGTCAAGTGGAAAGTTCCGACTGGACTGGGTCACAGCGTTCTTCTGGACACCAGAAAGATCAACGCCAACGATGATGACGCCCCTTCCCTCGCTCTCTTATGCATTGTCGGTGTTGTCTCCACCGAAAAGCTCCAACTAGATTCTCTTGGAACTTGGTCCGAGAAATATAACGAAAGAATTACATCGGCGAAGCTCAAATTCACCCTTGTAAAACCAACGGGCCATACCGATTTTGAAAATGACTTTGACCGCGCGATCGCTCACATACGGAAATTGCAAGACATCGTCTCCATTCGAGGTTCAGACCGAAGCTGGTTTGTTCTTTCCGACACGTCCTTGAGATTCAACCACAATCTCTTTATAGAGAGGGTCAGTATCTCTCGCTTCTATGCTACCTTCACTACACAATCCTGTTTTTTAATCAGCCTGAACTTCCCACGGAAGATAGCGCTATGAACGAAGAAGAGAAGAAAGTGTTGAAAGAAGCAATTACAATCGACGAAGAAATGGGTCTGTATTGAAATATATATCTTCTTAACCACACTCACTGCCCACTTCCCGCCATTACAGCCGATGTTTCTATTAGATATCCTGTAGAATCGGGTCACAAGACCGA
>Ga0307509_10009885_pt1 | contig 11795 bp, 12 predicted proteins | sample 10_EM_MG_FD_202245 | JGI IMG/M metagenome (GOLD analysis project Ga0307509, IMG submission 202245) | Populus trichocarpa ectomycorrhiza microbial communities from riparian zone in the Pacific Northwest, United States - 10_EM | ecosystem: Host-associated > Plants > Roots > Unclassified | place... | reverse complement strand
TTATAAAACCCCGCCATAACTTACCTCACACCCCACTCCCCCCCCCCCCCCCCCCGAGCCCTGGAAGACACGGCTCTATAGTATTTATAACCCCGCTGCCTCTCCCTTTACGTCTCTCAATTTATACCTACCGTCCGTTTGCTAGCTATTCTATAACTCGCCCACAAAACGCCGAGCACGAGCCTTCATTCCTTCGTTTTATTTTTCCCTTTCACCCAACAGACAAACGAACCAACTGCTCTGACTCATAGTCCATCGAGATGTCGACCATCTTGTTCAACGCCGCTTCCCGCTCGATCTTTAGACGTCTGGCTACGACTCCCCGTAAACTTCCAGTTCCACCAAGTGGTATCCGTTTTCCCCGCGCAGGGCGCCCAATTACTACCACACCCACACCCGCTCACAACCACACGAGTCTTATCCCTGGTCCGGCTTCCATCAACGGCGTAGCTACTATCCCATACTACTCGCAGTACGGGCTTAGCCCCGTGATCCGTGCATTTAGGTCTTATGGGAACGCGCAGAGGAAGAGGCCGTATATTACACAGCTGCTGACTTCGGTCGCGATATACGCCTTGGGGGACTTGAATGCTCAGTTACTGTTTGGAGGCGATGAGAAGTACGATCCTTTGAGGACTGGGAGGATGGTAATGATTGGATCGGTGTTTTCGATACCTAGTTTCCTATGGTACAACCTCCCTTGTTCTAGTTCTAGCTAGCTGGCTAGCTCATCTAAACAAAGTAGCTAACCAAACATTGCATAGGTTCACCAAACTAGGCCAATCCTTCAACTTCCGTTCCAAGATCCTCGCAATTTCAACACGCGTACTCGTCAATCAAATCTTCTTCACACCACTGTTCCTTTGCGCATTTTTCACCCTGCAAAACACATTCCAAGCCGGCCGCTTTGTTTCTCCCAAGGAAACGGTCGACAAACTCAAAAAGACGATTCCAACAGCTTACGGCAATAGCTGCAAGCTATGGCCTGCCGTAACAGCAGTCAACTTCTGGATTGTCCCATTTGAGTACAGAGCTTTGTTCGGAGGTTTGTTCGAATTACCCTTTCACTTTGCGCTCTGGTGCTAATAATTATGGAATAGGTGTTGTTGCTGTCGGCTGGAACGGATACCTCTCATACCTCAACCAGGCAGCTCAGACAACTGTCATTCCAGCAACTCAACCATTGGAAATCCCCGCCTTGCCGAGGACTCGGGCGGTCGCGCAGAAGCCTTTGGTTTCATTTAAGTCTGAGCCAGTCGTGGCCTTGGTATAAACAACAAGAACTGGCCTTTTTTTTTTTTTTGTCGTTGCCTGAAGGGAATTGTGGGGGATATACACACATTTGACTATAATATGTTTCCTTTGTCTGGATCGGTTGGGCGGTTTTTGTCTTTAGAGGTGTTTTTTTTTTCCCTTCTATTTTTTTTAACCTTTTACTTTCGATTTTCCAATTTCCTTCTTTTGTCTTTGGAGCTTTTCACTACGTTTTTCTTTCTTTCCTGAGATTATCCGGCTTTGGGTAGTCCTTTTCGGCGCATGGTTGGTGGGTAGAGGTGGTATCTTATACACAGCGGGATGCATATTATACATGCGCACAGGCAGGTATCATACAGGTAGAAGGGAGGGGATAAAGCTATGCTAGATTCCATAGACACCAAAGGCGCTTTTTGGTCTGTCGAAGAATGTAATTAGTCTGGTTTGTTTGCCTGTTAATTCGCTCTTGTATTTTTTTTTTTGGCTAGTCGATGTTTGGGTGGTGGTGTTTGCTGTTTCTTGCGGTTTTGTATTAGAGAATGATAATCGGACTAGATGGGTATGGTAGAGGCACTTTTTTGTTGTGGTCTGGTATTGCCCGCTGTGAAGTTATGTGTTGCATAGTGGGGACTGGGTAATGATCTGCTGGGCTGGGTGGGAGACGGTATTGGATGGTAGTACGCAGGCTAGCCGGCCAGCGCGAATATTGCACTACGGTACCGGTACTGTACCGTACTGTGCAACGGAAGGAAGGAAGGAAGGAAGGAAGGAAGGAAGGGAGAAGCTGCTGCAAAGTACCGTAGGCCATGTACCCACGGATGTTGCCATACTATAGGACTCGCATACGGCCCACGGGTACCGTATCACACAGCTAACTTAGACTAATTGTCAGGAACTGTTCCTGCATTCACAGGTCTCCCCCTCCTCCGTATTATACCTAGCTCTCACAAAGGAAGAACATTCCCTCCAACACTCCTTCTTACCAGAGCAAGTCGTCTCCGTTACGGCACCGTCACCAACGAAGCAACGACTTATAGTACCGGCATTGCCATTACCACGGAACGCCATACAATAGAAGCCCTCAGATCTAAGAGCGGCTACCCTGATGAAGGGGGGAGCTTAATCTGGAAGATTAAGATCGCCATACATGTTCAAGTAATCAGTAATCCCTCAAATGCGGGGGGGGGGGGTGGGAGGACTGACTTGGTAGGGCGCTGCTACGGTACTGCTGGGATAGTCCTGTGTGGAGCGGAATACCGGTAATCGGTTCTTGAGGGGGTTCATCTGAGGTTTTGTTATGATGTTAAGTTATGCCTCGTCGCTATGTCGGAATACTAGTAGACGAGACTGCCTGGTGAAAGGGTAAAGGGGACGGTACAAGTACCGGTACCGTATTGCGATAGAGTAACCAACAGCCCGCGAACAAAGCCTTCATTCACTTCAACTATGAATATTCGCAGAAATCTGTTTTTATTTTATTATAACTTAACTTACCGGTATATCCCGTTGGGTGAATCCCTCGGTACTGTGATCATCATTGTCATCATCATCAGGCACTGAACCGAACGAACTTGAAACTTTGTTCATTTGTTCCGTGAGTTCACTCGGTTAGTATAGAACCCCTCGAAAATAAACAAGAAACCTGCCTACCGTACAGTATATCATACCTTATGGTATCTATAATATCTATGTAATCTATGTAATTGAGGGTTTTGAAAAAAAAAAAAAAAAAAAAAAAAAAAAATTACCCTGCTTATACGATACTTTATGAACCTAAGTATTATATTATAATTATGCCGTTGCCAGTTCTTAAATCTGCCTTTGCTAGAACTTGTTTTGCGGAGCGGGATGGTATTCATGTATATATCATACTTCGATATGCTTTGGAGGTGCATTCAACCGCTCGATCTGGGTGGTTTTCTCGAATATGGCTTCTGGACAGGTACGCTGCGGGATGCTTCTTTTTGGTCGCTGGTGTGTGTGTGTGTCTGTCGGAAGCTCGATATCCTTCTCCACTGCCTGTGTGCCCTTTGGTATGTGTGGCGGGTGTTTCTTTCCATAGAGCGAGTACCATATCGTGATGGGATATTTTATCGGTGCTATATAGTGGGTATCGAGTTACTGATAGGGCTTTAGCTTGTTATAATGGTGGTTCGGCAATTTAGAGTATGGTGCGGGCCATACAGCTTGGGTTGGCTTTCGCCTCCCGAAGGATACAGTTTGTATTATATTAATCTACCCGAGTACTGTATCGTCCAGTCTACTTTTTCTTGGTGCAACTTTTTTCTTCTGCCGGAACGGAAATCGCAACTTTTTTAACCCTCCTCTCCCCACCGACGCTCTTTTCCACGCATATTCCACTTCTAATTCCACCAAAAGCTCACGCTAAAGCTTGTATCTAGCGAGCGGACATAATGCCACCACCCAGCCTATTATCCCATCCATAATTAGCCCCTGTGCAATTACCCAAGTAGAGAATAAGGAGAATAACCCACCGGAATAAGTAATCCCTCACCAGCTCTCAACACTCCCTCCAAATACTTTGCTCCCTGAAATCTTTCCCACTCCTCCACCTCGACTCCGCCACCTTCAGCGTCCATATCCACCCGACTGGTATTCGACATGTCCACTCCGCCCCCCTCAACGCCCCTGGGGAACAGTCTTTCGCTCTCGGAGGGCGGGTAGAGCCTAACATACTTCCGTCCAAGCACCTGGCATAGAATATTTGTGTAGGGGTCCGTATGTAACGGCGAGACCGTCCCCGCGGGACCAAACCAAGCATTGACGATCGGGCCTTCAAGCTGATGCGTGCGCAGGTCAGGGGGTGCAGGTGGTGGTGTGGTATAGCAGTAATCCGGCGTTAAAATATCCGCCCTCAGTGAAGGGATTTGGGAGAATAGACTGTGCTGGGCTAGATATCCCGGATACGATGACCGGTCCGCCTCCGGGGAGAGTATGTAGGTCTTTAGGAAGTCGCGGAATGGCATGATCTTTTGGGACCAGTTCTCCATAGTGTAGGACTTGCCTAGTTCGATGGGCACAAGACGGGTGCCAAAGTGGGTTTTTGAGAGGAGATAGGAGGGTGAGGACCAGGGGTTCGCGGCCATTGCTGGCCAGGCCGTTAGTAGGTTTTGGATCTGTAGTGGGGTGTTTGCCGTGTCGAGGTGGTTTTGAAAGAAGCCGAGGGATGGGGGAGTTGTTAGGATCGGGATCTGGTGGGTGATTTTTGGTGATGGAGTGGAGGAAGGTCGCAGTTCTTGGGGGAGGAGGGAGGGGGGAGGGGTGGTTAGTCTCCTTCGCTTCCTCCTCGATGCTTCCCCACCATCGTCCTCCCCGTCCTCCCCCCCCTCCTCCCCATCTCCATTCACTTCCGCCTTCTCTCCCTTCCCCTTCCCCTTCCCCTTCCCCTTCCCTCTCCCCCCAACACCATTCATCTCAACCCCCTCCATCATCTCCTCTCCATGCACTGCCAGGAAAGCCCCAACATACCCCTCCAACTCGGCCAATATCTTCTCGATAACCTCCCGCCGCCCGTTCCCGGGTGCTGCCGCCATAATCAAGGCCATATCTAGTGTCCTGACAATCTCTTCATCCGCACGCCTAACACCCTCCACATCCCTGACGGAAAACAGCTTCTGAATCAAATACACGCCTTTCAGAATGCTCACATCCGTGTACAGCCTCAGCCAGCACAACGGCACCTCGCGATATGGGAACGCATGCAACTTGTTTGTTGCGAGGCGAAGGACGTCGGTGCAGCGAGCGACGGTTGATTGGAGGAGGTGCGGGGTCGTAGTTAGTGTTTTTAGGAGCTGAAGGATTGGGGCGCCGCAGGGGTAGAGGTCTCCTAGTTTTCAAGTTAGTAGGGGAGGTTAGAGTTCAAGGCGAAATTGTGGGGAAATGCAGGAGAAGTGAGAGGAGGAATTGTAGAAGCACAGTAGGCAGAATGCAGTAGCGTACCTGAAGAGGACAATTCAGACGACACAAGGCTCGTCGCAAGCAGGCAGGTGTTCCTCAAAGAAGTGTTCATCGGATTGTGACGCAACCTCCAATGTATATTTGGAATACGGGTACGGCGGGGTTGTGAAATCGAGAGTCGATAATCTCAAATTATCCTAGGTACGATAATTATGTTACCGGCACTAGTTTTATAACAATGTCATGATACTATATCACTAATTATAATACGGTGGATTGTTTTCCCGGGCAACAAGTAACCGCAAGCCCTATGATAATATCTTTCTCTTTTCCTCTTCCCCTTCTTTTTCTGCCCTTGCCTTCCCTCTAAAAGCACTTCTGCTGCACGGTATAAAACCCTAAGCACACGGTTCGTTAAAAGAAGAAGGAAAAAGGGAGGAAAAAGAAAAAAAAGAGAAAGGCAGAAAGATTACGGGGATTTATGATAGAAGGAAGGAGAAGGTATGGTATGGGAGAGAGTAAGCCTTGCTCACTCACTAAAAAACCCTTTCGTTAGCCCTTTATATACACACTCAAATCCTGCACAACCCCCCCGGGACATGCCGATTTGTTCGTACCACCATCATCATCCTCACCACACCATACCCACCCCCAGCAACCAATCCATTCATCCAGCCAATCGCTAACCTAAACAGCTCTCGCACAGAAAACAGTACAAAAACTACAACCCCTCCAGTACTCCCGATACCGCAGGTAACCAAAAACCCATAGCCTCAATTCCGAGTTCCATCCAGTCACCGAAGAGGCCTCCCCCCTCCCTCCTCCTTGGCACTAGCCCGAGTAGGTACCGACGTGTTGCTCCTACCTTCCCACGACGAACCACACGATAAGCAAGGAGTCAGTCAGACTCAGAAAAAAAGTCAGCCCCAAGCCTCCACCACTCAATTGCATGCTGCACTCGAGGACTTGTCCTCGAGTAAAACTAGTCCTCCCTTCCACAACACACTCTGGACAGGGCAGCAAAAGTACCGGTGTGGTTGGTTGTTGGTTTGGGTGATAATATAGGAGGAGGAGGAGCATGCGGCGAGGCAGAAGCGGAGGTTGTCATGGTTGCTTTTTAAGCTGAGGGGGGGGGGATGATATTTAAGCTTAATCGCTGCTGATTCTTCTCCTTCTTACCTTGTGAATTAATTGTGCTGTGCTGTGTCGTGCTCTGTGGGAATCTACTGCCGGTGTCCTTTTATAAAGGTCTTCTTCATTTCTACTCGAGTATTTGTTTATCAATTATTATTTTTTGTGTCCTTCTGTGTTTCTCCGCTGCTGGCTCAAGGAGGAGTTTTTGTTCACCAATTATACAACTACACTGCCTTACCTTACCATAGCCTCGACTCGGCCTGATCTGCGTTAACTCGGGAAGTCACTCGGGAATTATTCATTCACGGCTCAACAATCGAGTTGTCGGGGAGCACAACAGTGAACATACCACAGCCCACACACGATAACCGGCCGGGCACACCAAATCAACCAGAAATGGACCCAAACTGCGCAATCTGTAACAACCCCCCGAAACATCCATGCGATTGCGAACGCCGGAGCTTAATCCATGCTGTGGAAGAATCCGAAAGACGTGTTCTCTCACCTCTAATTGCTGATATACGGTTTTTCCCCCCTCCCCCCATCCCCTCCCCGTGCCTCCCTCCCCGCTAACATTCTCAACTTACTATGATAGCCTATGGGTAACCGCCCAAGCCCGAGCCTCAATCCACCAAGACTTCCGCGCACGTGAGGCCCGCCGACGAGCAGACTACGAGCGCTGGCGACGGGATAACCACGGTAGGATTACACGTCCGGAGCTGGAAGAGGTGGAGTTTGAGCTGCACAGGGGGATCAACGACGATTGGAGGGCTGCCGTGGAAAGGTACCCCGATGTGCTGGACTATTTCTATGGACTTGTGGGATGGACGAGGGGTGGTGGTGGTGGTGGGATGAGGAGGGGGGAGAGGGAGAGGGAGGTTTATATCTCCAGGAGGGGTTAGACGTTTATATTTATCATATGATAGGAAGAGGGAGAGTAGTGGGAGGGAGGGAGTTTTTCTTTTCTTTTTTCTTTCTCTTTCGCCTTATTTGTTCATACATACTTTTTTTCGTCTGATGTTTTTGGTCCCTTTTTTTGTCTGGACCAGTTTTGGTTGATTGGTTGGTTGGTTGGGTATGGACTTTCACGATTTCCACGAAAAAAACATAGCATAACAACACAACATATATATCGGTATCATACTACAAGTACAATAGAATAAGGATATCTCTCCACTTGTATAAAATATCTTCTTCTATCATACCTCTTCTACTTCTTCTACCCTAAATTAGCCCCAACCAACCCACAGGAAAAAAATGAAACAAAAACTCACCACCCTACCATTCCTAACGCATTCCCTCAACTTTAAAAACTCTTCGAGGCACTTATCCTTATGAACGTTGTTGTAATCCGCAACCACGCATCTGCCATACGCGGATGCCTACACACGCCTCCCTTTGCTATTACTACCTCGTTTTCTCCTAAGGAAGGAAGGTGGGAATATACCTCTACAGAGCACTTCGCGACTGCGCTTGCGAATTTTTGGATTGGGCGGGTTGGGCGTGAGGGGGTGGACATGGCTGGTTGATGTGAGGCGTTGGTTTGTTTTGCATGGCTACGGGAGCTTTATTAATTAGTAGGTTAAGTTGGTTCTTGCTCTGGATGGGAGAAGGAGAGGGAGCTTGGCGCCAAGTTGGGACTGGATTGGATGGGATTGGATGTTGTCGATAAGTTACTCGAGCAGACTACACTAGATTTGGAAGCTTCAAAGGAATGGGGCTAGAAGATGTGTTCCTGCTTAGATACTGTAGTTCTCGGTATCGGTCTTTTTCATATGTGGAGAACAACGCAGGAGTTGATCATAGCATTGGTATTTCGGATATACCTCATCTAACTAGTCTGATGCCATTTACCATACAATAGCAAGATATATATCTGCGCCTACGCCGCCTTGATCCTCCCTTCCAGCCTCGGTGCGATGCTGCTTGTCCAGTCAACCACCAATTCCGAGTCTTCACCCTTGCTCTCACGAACTCCCGCGAGTCTCGCCCATTTCGATCCTGCTTTCGAGACTAGTTTTCCAATCTTTTCTTCCTTTGGCAGGTCGCTTTCGTGAACGTCGTCAACGTGCATTTCCTCGTCATCGTCATCACTGCCGGAGTTGCCATCATCATCAACTTCCATCTGGGTGGCTTCTTTAGATTGCAGCAATTCGCCTTGCTTAGTCTTCTCGGACTTGAGACCGCCGAAAAACTGTCTGAACGCGCCACCGCGTCGCCATTTGCCCATGACCTTTAGGGAGAGGAAGTACTGGCGTAGGATCATGGAGATGAGAACACCGTTTTCTTCGTCTACGATATCCTCTGCACCCGCCGCTTCTGTCAGGGAATCGTAGCCGTCCTTGCCATTTGCCATATATTTCCTAGTAGCAACGCTGTAGGTCTTGTCGGGGACAATGTCCTCTTTGCCGATCTTGCAACTAATGACACGAGAACCAGCAGGAAGCGAGGCGTCGTAGGTGTAGAATATGTTACTGACATGTGTGAAACGTCCTTCGAATGCAGGAAGCTTGGAGACACCATTTTCGATGGCCTTGACGATATTGGCACCGGAAACCTTAATGACCACGACGGGGTCTTCAAACGGGAAGCAACTGACGATATCACAGAGTTTAAGGACTCCCGGAGGATATATTTGGTCTCCACGGATAGTTCCGGCGGCTATCAAAGCACAATCTGCCGAGTAATAAAATCGCATCAAGTCAGACCTTCACTAGCATTAGCTTCTACCGAATTGACAGAGTGTATGACGCTTACACAAAGTTTGCAATGTTTGACTCCTTTGCTCGGATGGTACTGAACCTTGCATCCAGTTCCACAGCTGTGTATCCAATTGGCTTTTCAAGTTTGGCCTTCAACCCGGAAGTCAATTTATCTACAAGTTGGACAGTCGAAGGGTCCTCAGGTCTGAAGAAATGTCAGAAAACGTGTTAATTATGGGGGCGATCAGCAAACCCACGTTTCTTTAAGGATATTTCTCCGGATAATGTCAAAGTTCCAGCCGGGGACCGATCCATCCTTGCTCTTTCTTCGAGCCTCGATGTAGGAGAGCTGTTTAAAGTCGCAACCAGATCTGATGACATGGCACCCATTGACGATCTCATGAGCATAGTGATGATCGTGGCTGGAAACTTATTAGTATAGGAGCAGTTTTAGGGTTGAAATATCCTAGAGGAATCGATTACCTACCCTCCAAGGATGATATCGATTAGGCCCTCCGGTATATTATTCGCCACTTTAATCTACCACCTATCAGCAAGCGCTCTCCAGACACCAGACCCCGCAAAACACCTACATCATTCGGCTCCCTCTGGTGCGAAACTGCAACAATGATATCCGCTCCTTGCTCCCTCAACTTCGGCACCAATTTATTCGCCATAGCAGACGCGGAGGTATACTTCAAATTAGGCGGCAGCGAATTTATCGTATCCAGCCACTCCCTCTCAACGAGTCCAATAACTCCAACCTTCAATCCATTACTACTCTCCAAAATCGCCGTCTTTGGCAGGCCACCGATGCTCACGTCCTCGCCAAGCGCAGGGTCCTCGACGTTTGCACAAAGCCAGGGAAACTCGCATTGTTTTGCCAAGTAGTTAAATTGGTCGACACCAAAGTCAAGATCGTGGTTCCCGAGACAGGCCACACTAGTCTTGATTTGGTTCAGGACGGGCACCATGTGCCGACCCTTGGTCACGGAGGATTCGAGAGAGGGGTTGAAAGCATCACCCGAGAAGAAGGTTAGGAGAGAGGACTGGCCGTCGTACTCGGGGGCGGAACGATAGTGGTTTACCAAGGCCACGAAGCGGGAAGCACCGCCGACAGGGTCACGGGCGCTGCGAGTTGATTGCGTTAATTATACTGCGACTGTCTGTCGGTCACTGTGACGGGACGGTAGAAAGATTGAGGAGCAGAGGTAGGATGATGAAAGGAGAAAAATAATAATACCCGGCATCAATGTGGTAGACCTATAATAGTTGCCTCCATCAGCTATTGCATGCATCCAGGCAATCATCAAAATCGGCAATTGTACTTACATCATTGTAATGCAAAAAACGCAAATCTGGTTCACCAGTTGCTCCAGAGGAGTAGGTAACGCTCTCAGGGGTAGTGTCAGCCATGGTGAGGAAAATGGCGGGGTATTATATAATAATCGAGAAGGTAGATGTTTCGACCAACACAGCAACAGGGGAATCTCAATTCTGTCAAATTTGCCCCTCACCCCACTTATACTAGTATCGTAGAAAAAAGGAGGAGAAGAACGGGGGGAGAAGGGCGGCAATTGACCCTCCTTTTATCTCATATCAATGACTAGCCCGATAGCGGGGAAAAATCACGAGGTGATTGAAAAAAAAAGGCCCCGACTCGACAGAATGACCTACGGGCAGTACGAGTTCTATGCCGGCAAAGTATAATACTGTATCATACTGTACGCATGTAAGAGGTATAAATTTTTTTCTGTAACCACCCTTCCGTACATTTCTACATACAATGTGCATCAAAGTAAATTACTGATCAGGTTCTGTGGCAGAAGACATGCCGTACCCAGCTGAAAACCCAGAGAGGAAAGCTGCGCATGCCGGCTTGCGAGTACTCGAGTACCGGTGCCGGTATGTGCACGCTGGTTAGTTTTTGAAGAAAAGGCGGGGAACGGAGGTAAATTGGGAAGGGGGTTCCAATCAGGATTCGTCTATTGGCTATCATAATTATGCTTTGGTCGGGGATGGATGGGTGGACATGTTACGGACTTATTCAAGTCAAAGCCCCGCAGGGTTCCTGGCAGGTGCTAGAACGAGTGGGACGCATGGGCACGAGCGGTTTTGCCCCCAAGATGGCAGATTTCAGGCTGGGATACTACACTGGAGAAAATTTACAAAAACACAGACTATCGATAGAACTATTGAAAACAGTAAGGACATCATTTTCTGTATACAAGTTTTCACTCAATTCCTAGCTCCTTAAGAGCGGTATGTATCGTGAGAACTCGAATAATTGAACCCCGCACAAGGACGTCCAGAATTCCCTCTCTGGGATGGGTGGGGGGGCGGCTGATGTATTTGGGCGCAAATTAAGCACCGTCAACTCTCGATAAATCCACCATCTGGATCGGACTCTGCCCCCCAAGCAGAGACGGAACGCTCGGAGAAGGAATAGTGTTATCCAGATGGAGTTTAGCTTGGGGAGGCTGAGCTTACTGGATCTCCATTTACTGGGAGTTTATTTTTTAAACCTCCCCTGGTATGCCTATTGTGGTTTAAACATCGATTTCTGTTGGGATCCTCGATGGTAGGTTTATTGTTGGCGGTCAAAACTGTGTGTGTTTTGGTATTAGCAAGCAGTGCAACCAATGTGTGAAGTGTAAGCAAGAAACAAATCTCAACACCAACCAAAATGGCGAGAACACGACATCAGAAAGACAAAAATGTGGAGAAACCTCACCCAAGGGTTACTTTGATTGTAAATAAATCAAAAAGCATTCAAAGAGATACCCG
>Ga0307509_10009884_pt1 | contig 11795 bp, 11 predicted proteins | sample 10_EM_MG_FD_202245 | JGI IMG/M metagenome (GOLD analysis project Ga0307509, IMG submission 202245) | Populus trichocarpa ectomycorrhiza microbial communities from riparian zone in the Pacific Northwest, United States - 10_EM | ecosystem: Host-associated > Plants > Roots > Unclassified | place... | reverse complement strand
TGACACATAATTTTTTTTTGCCCTGATTTGTATCATAGATGATGCGAATCAGTGTATGCGCGTTTCCTCCGCTCTAGAGGCAGGCACGGTAAGTCATCAGTCGTTTCACCTGCCAACTTTTGCGATTCCCCGATTCCTGGGTCTATCAACATTCCTTATCTAACTACTTCGTAGGTGTGGGTCAACCAGTACAACATTCTGAATAACAATGTTCCATTTGGAGGCAAGAAGCAATCGGGCATTGGTGAGTCGCTTTTGGTGGCTATTCTAGTTGAAATCCTGGTGAACTCCTTTTAGGTCGAGAACTTGGGAGTTACGCCCTTGAGGAATATACCTCCGTCAAGGCTGTTCATTGGAACTTTGGGGAGAAACTTGAATGGCCGCTCTAAGTTGTATGGTACTTGTAAAAAAAAAACCTGATAAAGTGTTTTGTACATTAGCATTGATTGTTTGATCTATTGTTGTAATCTTTTGACACATGCTGATGCTCGAAGAGGGATGTTAACTTGGGGGTCACCAGGGAAGTTTGAGGGAAGTCTATGATGCGCCCCAAATCGATTCCTTTCGCTCTGCGTTCGTTTCAACCTTTGGACGGCACTGTGAAGATGCGTAATTCTGATATTGTGATGAGATTTTAGATCTGCAGTACGTTATATAGGCTTCTTGAGAGTGAATAGAATGGGGATACCAATACCAGTACGTAATGAGATTCATCGTTCACGTGTTTGGGATATCTTGATAGATCTAACAACGCCTGGCGACTTGTGAGGTGTATTCACGAATTCGAAGGTGCGCCTAGGCCTCAGTTACCATAATCTCAGGGACTAAATCTCCAGAATAATTAATGTCATCCGTCTCATGGTTTTAAAAATATGGGGGGGATGATTGCGGCCTCGCATGCATCGACACGAGGGAAATATAAACATGATTGTAACAAGCCTGACCGAGTACAATATTAACCATTTTGTTTTACGAATATCCTAATAGGCGAATGTGGTGGGATTGAATTGTACTGAAATTATGAAGAAGTCACTACTGTATAGGATCACCGTACTTTCAGAAAACAAAAATGCAATGGGAAAATAGATGCCGTATCAGGGAAACACCAAATCTCCCAGGGTTCTCGCAGAGAAAGGAACAAACCCTTTCACCTTTCAGGAGAATCCTGCGCCTGGCCATATGGGTAATCTCTGTGGGATGGACCAAGTTACGTTGTTTCAAGATTCCAAGGCTAGCAGCAACCTTACCTCTGATCACCCGACGGCTTTGTATACCCTGGATGCTGATAGTAGTTGGTTTGAGGGTTTGGCCAGAAGACACTGGTTTGAGTCACGCTTTGACCGTGCTGCGTCTGATAGGGTGTTCGTCCCATGGAAGAATTTGCCTGAGGGTCCCCGTATTGACGCGATTGGTCCACCCATTGAGGTCCTGGACCAGGAAGGTAAGGACCTTGGTGGCCATGGCCTTGGGGAATAAAAATGGGGTTTGGACCGTGAGGAGAAAGGTTCGGTGGAGGGCCAGGGGGATAAAATGGTGACTGGCCAAAGGGATTCCCAGTAGCAGGTGGGTTGTGAAGAGTGCCCTGTGAGTCCATCAGGGAAGGGTCGATATTCGAGTTCGCCGTCCATTGGATGTTGTTGGGTTCGGTAGGATGGTATGGGCGGATGATTCCAAGTGAAGAGGGGTTTTGAGACCCTTGGTGAAGGGGTTGGAGAAGATGGGAGTCGTGGTGTTGAGGATTCGGTGTCGTCGAGGAGGGACTGACTGGGACGTATTCGCAAGGGACACCGTCGTCGATGCAACGGGGACACACTCTCTGCTTTTCGTCTGGTGTGCGACACTGGGATCGAGTAAAGTCAGAACGCAAGATATGCAGCAGTGTAATGCGGTAATGTACCTTCAGCTTCTTTTGGCGGCAGTTGGTGCAAGCCATGGGCACTCTTTTCGCGTCTCTTGCTTTGGTGGGTGAGGACATGTTATTTCTCCTGGTCGAATAACGGTATGATTTCAAGCAAGCCACACACCGTCGGTTTTTATACTTCTAAGGCCTCCAAATAAAAGGATATCTGGATTGCAAACTGGATCGCGATTTGTGACAGGGTTCCGTTTTCTAAGTAAATACCGCGTGCGGTTTGCGGAGAGGGTCGAGGCAGATTGCAAGATCCATTGTCAGGGTTGGGAAAATTCCATCTTTAGCGCCAGCCGAGCGCCAAACCATTGTCTAAACAAGCAATTTGTTCGGAAGGGAGAAGTCATTAAATCATCCTGGAAATCGGAGCCAGACAGATCGAGTTCCATGCAACTTTGCTGTAGGTGCTCTGGAAATTTGCCAAATCACTATGAGACTTGTGTCACGGAAAATAGGTCGTGATATTCCTGCCGGAATAAACGATAGACGCCTCAGCGAAGGTACTAACCCAGTTAGAGGCGGTGAAATAGTACAATGAAAATCAATGCGTTCCAGAGTTCCAATAAGAAACAGCGGTGAGACAGCGAGAGGCTTACTTGAATGATTTGAACCATGGTACGATAAAGTTTGTGTGTATTAATCTCACCGGAGATCACTGCGTGTTCAACAACAGGATAAACTTGTCCATCAGGCAATTCCCCATTTTGCCAGATGTAGCAAATTTTGAAGCGCGTTACCTGGAGACCGGAAAACCTTAGGGGAACGTGATAATGCGAGGAGCGAAAGGGACAATCTATCACGCCTCACGGGCGAAAAATACACGTACACAAGCACCAAAAGCAGCTAGAGTGCCAAATAATCTCGAACTTCCTCTTCAGTTAACTTTCTGAATGTGGGTCTCGGCCGACCCGTCTCGCCACCGATTTTGCCTTCTTCACGTTCAGCGGGCGTCGGAACAGTCACGACACCAATTTCAATCGTCTTCTCGGTCATCTGGCCCTCGAATCCTTCTTTAAGGGTTAAAAGGGCGGTGTGAATTGCGTCTTCCAGACTGATGTCATCATTATATCTGGAGATAATAGAACGCATAGCAACACGGAATCAGGAATGAAAAATATGATGTGACGACGTGCATACCTTTTTTCCAAGAATGTCTTAGCGTTAATCATATTTTTTCCGATAGCGCTCGCCTTCCAAGCCCAGAAAGACCCGGAAGGATCAACTTGATAAAGCGATGGTCCTCGATGACTGTCCCAGCCTGCGACCAATAATGATACGCCGTATGGCCTCACACCTCTGAGCTGCGTATCAATATGAAAGGAGCTTAATCTCCATTAGACAAAGACCCTTACCCTGATTGAGTTGCTTGCTGCATGACTGTTGCAATCTCTTGGGTAAGTACTCGTGTTGGCGGATATTCACCGTAAATCTTCCAGTACGCCTGAGCGCTCTTCCGTGCTTTCGTAACGAGGATACGGAAGTCAGGGCCCATCCCTGAGTACAAGATTCCGATGTTTGGGCAGATCACCGCAACCTTCTCAATCACAGAGTCGTCGATTAGGATGGAGGATGTCTTCTTTTCCGTGGCAATCACAATGCCATTCGTGGCTATCGATTAGTTTAGTCTCCGTGAATTAAATCGTGGTAATTCGGTGCGTACCTTTGATACCCAGACTAGTTGTGCCCTGGGCTACCGCAGCCAGTGCGTGCTCAATCTGCACGAGTTTCCCACTTGGGGAGAAGACTGTTAAGGAATAACTAGACTTTCCGATGAGATAGTGAAGCAATTAAAATGGGCAGTATTTACCTGTATGCTCCGCCGTCTGCGCTGGCCATTAATATGTGAGGGTATGTCAAAAGAGATGCACCAATGACTTGGACGCGCGTCAGTTAAGTTCATCCCACACACGTGATGTCCAAATTGGGAATATTTGTAACGCCGGTATTAAGTATATAATGTTATTTAGAGGCGTGTGATGTGGGCATCATTGGAGCAGGTTGGGCAGGCCGCGTCCGTCCTGAGTAGGGAGTAAGGGGAGGTGGCTCAGCGGTGCTGGTGCGGTAATAAATTCCGGAAGATCCAGCAGGTAGCAGTGTATCATTGGAGATAATTCCAATTTCCAGAAATGCATTTTCTTTCTCTTGCCATCTAAAAGTCTCGGCCTAGATGAAGGTTGCGGTGTAAAGAACGAGTTGAATTTCAGGTTACAGATTACAAAGATACATCAATTCCACCTCTCCAAAAGTTATCAATACCATGAAATAGATTCCCCATTTACTCGACTTTGAGAGGGGTAGTTCTTAGGTATGGCTGTCATCGAAGTCAGTCACATATCTTCCACAAAAATTCATTGAATCAAGCCTACCAGGTGTTGGCTAAATTGAGGGAACAGTGTCTTGGCTTCTTCGTTAGTAACTCCAGGGTGGACGATGACATCCTCGCCCTTCTTCCAGTTGACGGGGGTGGTAACGCGGTGTTTATCGCCGATTTGAAGGGCTGTGGGAATGGTCAATAATTAAATCGAAGCCCAGTCACGCGGATAATTACAGTCGATAACCCTAAATAGAACGGGAATCAATACACACATGCTATCTCCGCTAATGGCAAGCTCACCGAATGATCTCGTCAAAGTTGCGCCCAGTAGAGGCGGGGTAGGCCAGAGTGAGACGGATGGTCTTTTTGGGATCAATCACAAAGACAGTCCGGATCTATAGGCCGATATGTGAGCATTACGAAACATGTTTCAGAGACTCTTACGGTGAACGGGAGACCTTTGGCATCACGGTTAGTTGCGTCTTGCTCGTCCAACATATCGTACAAGGTAGATATCTTCCTGTCGGGATCGGCGATCTAAAGAGCGTGCCTCAGGTTCAGCAAACTTGTGACAGCAAACGATGGGACGATGGTCATACGATTGGGAATTCGACCTCCGTGGGTGCAACCTTGGATCCATACTCATTGATGTCCTTGACCCATTTCTCATGCTCGTCAAGGCCATTGGCAGAGATTCCGATGACTTTGACGTTGCGCTTTTCGAAATCTTTGGAGCGACGGGCAACCTCACCGAGCTCGGTGGTGCAGACGGGGGTGAAATCTCCGGGATGGGAGAAGAGAATGGCCTACTAGACGCATTACATTTTGAAATACCAAAAAAAAAAAAAAATCTTACCCAAGAGCCACCGATCCAGTCATGGAACTTGATGGGGCCAGTGGTGGTCTGAGCCTCAAAGTCAGGAGCAATATTTCCGAGTCTGAGAGAAGGCATTTTTGAGTTGTGGGAAGCTTCGTCAATCTGAAGGACCTAAATAGGTTCAGTGATCGCGTCATTTCTCACGCTTACTTAAGCTCTTGCGTTCACATTGCGTGCTTCGAGACGAAGCAGACTACAATAACGTTGAATATTGCGTGCTTGACATTCGGAATTCTGCATCACAAGTGTCTCTAGTAAAACGCCACTGCATGCAACAGGCTGTGCGGATGTTTTTCCTGCTGCTCCTCGAGAATCATATCAATGCTTTCGTCGATATCCTCTGCGCTTTCAATCTCAAAGGATGGGGCCAATTAGATTCATAGTAACAAATTTAAGTGCTCCTCTTACTGCTGAGGCCAAATCAATCATTGCTTTCCCCGCAATTAGAGCTTCTTCATGGTTATCTTTAATTTCCATGTTAATAACGTGGACAGGTTTATTGAATTCGCCGCCGCGCGTTAGAAGATCTTCGTGGCTCCGTCAGAAGATATTTTAAGTCTCGGCCTGAGCATGCTCACCGTCACAGACAGCATCAAAACATCGTTCTTCGCAAGTTATCACGATATCAGCGACTGTTTTACTCTCCTGCCACCGTTCCGGTGCCAACTTGATATGCCTATTCCGATCAAGCATTGGAAGAAGCCCGTTTGCAGTGTATCTGAAATGGCTTTATGGTCAATCATGAAATAGAAGGAAAATCCTACTCACAAACGGGTGTCTTTCGAGCTCAACTCTTCGTATATGGTGTTGTATGGTGTACCGAATGGATATATGTTAGGTTTATCGATCGAAGGGCCTGGAAGCCTGACGGCCGAACCTGTCCCGTATGATATAACACGATAACCTGCTTTACTATGCAAGACTCGTCAAGAATTCTGCTCAATTGATTTTAAAAATCCTGAAAACTCACGCTAAAACATGATGTCCTTCCATTGACCGATTCTAGAAGTCGGGTTAAGTGGGGTTTCAAGGGACCAGAGGTGGTTAGTTACTTGCTTGGTTACTAGCACAAACCACGCAGAATAAAGGTCGGGGCTTGTACTGGGATGTTTCGGGCGTCGCATCAGATGAGCTAGTAGGAGCTGTGAATTCAGTTGCTGGGAAATTTGAGGAATTCGACGGTGTAGGTTGCGGTGGTTGGTATGCTGACTGCGTTGGGGGGGAGACACTGCCAAGTCCGTTTTCGCGAGACGAAGAGGGGTAGGACGCTGGAGGTGGCGTGGATGTGGGCTGACCAGACATGGGTTGACGAGGGTCAGCTCGAGCAAGCCGGGGATCGCGAGCTCTTCTGGGGTCCATTTGGTATGTCGTCAAGGTCTCTAAAGATTTGAGAAAGGAAGTAAGTTGCACTATTTCTCGAATGGTTTTCATGAGTAAAAATAAAAATCCTCAGCAGTATCTCGAACATTGCCAGTCTGCATGTTGACCCAGGCAAGAATACAAATGCGTTGATATGGGTCAATATAGCTTCCACTCTGAGTCATCGTTGGAACGAAGAGAAAGTAACGCCTGTGCACCTTTGTGAAGGGAAAGGGAGAGTGTCGTTTGTTTGTTCTTGTAGAGTTCCGACTTAACCCTGAGCATAGATGATCTGGGACGTGTACGTCGATAACATTCGTCAGACTATTCATGACCATGAACAGGCAATGATATCCTTGGATGGAGAGATTGAAGGGCATATGCGGGCTATCCGCCAGCTCCACCACATGAAGCAGCACCACATTAATGAAATCCGACATTGCAAGGGAAAAATCACTCTGGCCAAACACCTTCCCTTCGAAGTTCTTGCCACCATCTTCAAGCAATGCGTTTGCGAGGGCTGGACCCGGACACCGCTCGTCGTCTCCCATGTTTGTTCTAGCTGGAGGCAAGCTGCATCGTCTCCAACCGTTTGGTCGCACATATATGTCAACCTTGAGGGCCGCGATCCATGCCAACGCACCCGTTTCTGGCTCAATAACGCACAAGGTACTTTGCTTACCATCGAGTTCGAGGTTGGAAACGAAGCGATTTCCAACCTCGACGGGGTCATGAAGATTCTTACTACGGAAATTCATCGCTGGAAAATTCTGATCATCAAGTCCACCTTGCTGGGTCCCGTCAACCAGATTTTGGAAACTTGCATCAAACCAGCTCCAGAATTACGAATGGTTGACATATCTGTGGCTCAAGAACTTACCTTGGGCAACGCAGCTGAGTCTCCAAGTCATCAAATAACTGCCCTTCAATCTTCCTTCCCTTTCGCGCCCATATTCCAAGCTCTGCGCGTTTCTCGGAACATTCTACCACGTCGCAACATGATGCCCTCCTCTATTACTGACCTGTCATTGAAAATGCCATGCCACCCTCCTTTTGCGACTTCACAATCGATTTCGTCCGTCATTGATTTACTTGGGGGATTCCACAAGCTTGTGTCTTTCTCAATTGAAGTGCCAAATGGACACTATCAAAATTTCGAACTGGATGTCTCTAGTAATCAACTGGCTGAGTTGCCATCCTTAACGTCACTCGTGATTACTGGATGGAATAATATTTTTGGAATATTATCTCGCATCATGACCCCCTCACTCAAGCACCTATACCTTCGCTCTTCGTTGGAATTCCCACAAGCGGAAGAGACGAGCGCTTGGATTCATCTATTATTGGAGAGATCATCCCCTCCCATATCGTTATTGGAGATACGAGATATGAACCTCGATCCTCAGTTTTATGATCGACTTTTCACCCTCCTTCCGAACATAGAAGAACTCCGCCTCCACGATAGCGATCTTGTTGACCCAATTTTGAAGCGAGTGAATGGCCCTCAAGGTCTGTGCCCTCTGCTGAAGCGGATAGATATGAGGTGGTGCGGAAGGTTGTCTGGAGGTGCACTTGTGGAGCTCGTCCAGAGCCGACTCAGGGGAAATATAGATTTCTGTTCAATAGCTTCACCTATATCGGAAATCACATTGATCAATTGTCCATTCGTTAAAGAGGAGCACATTCTTGAGCTCACACAAATGACCGTCTGCCGTCTGATCCATCGCGGTCAGAATGATTTCTGCTGTGAGTAGCGAAGTCTGCTATCATGACACATTCAGGCTGATAACAATTTTACAGATACATATGGGTGCTGCAGCAATGAGAGGTATCGAAAGCGTTTAAAACAGAGGCTTCCATCCCACCCTCTGATGGTGCAGGCCTACTCAAATCGTTCGTTAATTATGTGAAGGATAGTCAAAATGTATGGTCGGATTCTATGACATGACATTTGTAGTCAAAAGTTGTTGGTCACAAACTATGGCAAATGGTGGTATAAGGACACCATCCGCCTCAAACAAGGACTCTTCTATCTACCACATCAACACGTCGCCGTGACATGGAAAAAAAAAGCCAATCACAGAATCGAATTGTAGGTTGATGTAGTTATGTAAGAGGAAAGTTTTAGCCAGGACCATTTTATTTATATGGCCATAATGGGCACGTGGTCCCAAATCCGGACAACGTGAACACTGAGTGCTGGAATCTGGATATTGAACTTTCAAAAAGGCACCAGGCTCCTCTTGATAATGCCGTTTAAACAATTAACCAACGAGTTCCGAAAGGCCGTACAGGAACGAGAAACGAGTGTTCCAAACACGAAGCGAAGGAAACTCGCAAGGCAGCCTAGGACCGACGAAAACAAGGCCTCCATTGACAAAACATATGTGGCGGAAGCATATAACATCGCAAGTATATTCCTTCTTATTCTAGTAATGGTTCTAATGCCAACCATATTCACTAGTTGAATCACATTCATACTTTGACAAGGATGCTTGCAGGTGTTCGCACTGCCTACCTGAATATAGACTCCCGTGGCTCTCCTCTTGCGCACAGGGGGCCTAGAAATCTTGACCTGAGCGAAGGGGCTTCGTTGTGGTTAAATATCAGATATCTTTCAAATGAGGAACGGGACCAGATAGACCTACAAGCGAAAGTGATACTTACAAGGTGTTCGGATCGCGTAAAAGAAATGGAAGCTCTAGAAAAAAGTGGGTGGATTTTCTGAGCACTTCATGTCGGGATATTAACGCTTTCATCTAATATAGGGCGCGTGGAATTGGTAGCAAGCAAGACGAATCGTTTGACGCGATTCCTCCCTGCACGACTGCGGCAGGACGAATCTACTCTGATGTCTGATTTTATTGCCGCACATCATTCAAGCATCACTTGGTATCTGGGCAGAAGACTGACGGAGGCAAGCCAGATGCAAAAGGAGCTGCAGGAGGAACGCGTCAAACGACAGCTGGAGCGAACGAGGACACTAGGATCGGGTGCGGCGCAGGAAGCCCTGACAATGACGCGGCAATACTCAGGCAGCAACAACCGATCCGGTGAACCTCAAAACATCAAGACGCCGGGGGGTTGGCTAGAGAGTACCATAGCAGCTACCATCGGGGCAACATCCATTCAAGAACCCCAACGGAAGATTCCCACCTATCCATCTTCAGCTTCCCAAAACATCTCAGAGGATGACGATGATGACGAGATTGAATTAACAGCATCACAAATTTTGCAATTCGAGCAAGAAAATGCCAATATTCTGAAATCCGTTCAGGATACTCTCGAATCTGTTCAACAGGCAGAATCACGACTCGTAGACATCAGTGCCTTGCAAATGGAACTCATTACACACCTGACGAGGCAAACAGAACTTACTGACCAGCTCTACGAAGACGCTCTTGCCACCACATCGACTGTGGAAAAAGGAAATGAACAACTAAAGGAGGCAAAGCGACGAGCCAAGGACGGACGACTCTTTCTCTTGGTGTTCCTGATCGGAGCAAGCATGAGTTTACTTTTCCTGCATTATTATTAAATGCTTGCAATCAAGTCCTCTAATTTAATGTACACCAATTATAACGTGCAGGGCTGTTTACTTATAGATAGATCAGCAAAGTTATATACCCTATTCATGAAATTATCATACATTAAGTCATAGTAGACAGTTCAGTGAATGGAGCCTATTACCTGAGCTGGAGATAGCAAGGGTGCCTCCTCATTATAACCCTCTATGGCCTCAGCAGCCAATTCATCGACTTCTGGAGGAAAGCCCTCTAAGTGTCGAATGTGGCCCTGGACCAGATTGTAAACCGTCCTGAAAACTCGGTTGATAGACTTCTAAGGCCAATGACAATAATGCTTACCAGCTCGCAATAAACGCAATAATGATACCTCCACCAACTAACAACCCGTTTAGCACTTTAGTTCCTGGGTTTGGTTAGTCTAGCCAGTGGACCTCGAATCCATCAACTTACGAGTGTCCATATGACCACGTTGATCACCGTCCGACAAGGCAGCTATCTTGGATCCAATGAATGTGTGTAGGAGAATTTTTGGGAAGATGAAGAGGGTTGCAACGATAAATTGCCATAATTTGACGGATTCAATTGACTATCACAACCCATTAAAATGGCGAAATAAGAGAACAAATGTCTGGAACTTGCCGCAAAGAGCGAATTAGAGTAAACCCAGGGAGGGAATGGCGATACTCTGATTAAGATAATGAGAGGAAGTCCCTTTTCAGTCTAAGCGAGAAGGAATGGAGTTCAGTACTGAGGAGTAAGATTATAAGGTTAAAAACAACTCTGACCACGACTGATTCTAGCGCTTTCCATTTTTGATTTTGGCTTGACCACGCATGCAGTTTTTCGCTAAAGAGAAATCGAAGAATCACAAAAGCTAGGGCGGATCCTACAAGTGAGGCGCCTGCACCGATGAAGAAACCCTTCATCCCATACGCAAAACCACACAATGTAACAAGCGTGGTGTGGCCAATTAAAGGCGGAAATGAAACGCAGACTGAGTAACCTACAATGAATATTGAATATGATATAATTCTGCACCTCTCACCCATTACCCCTGCAAGTACAAGCCAACCAAAACGTGTTGAAGCAAGGATGCGTGCCTTGTCATAGGAATATTGTGCGATTCGCGCAGGTGTCACCACAACAATGAACACACCTACAATTAAAATGAGAGTAAATTTCTTGAATGTGATAAACGTTACATACTCATGCAGATGTAGAACAGGACCACTAAGCATATAAACAGCTAAATGCCGTCCATAAGGCTCAGTACCGAAATAGCGATTTAGCCCGCTAACAGACCTTGCCAAAGATGTGCAGTTTCCGGTAGCGATGAAGTCCATACTTCATATATGTTTTGATCATAGGGAGTGGGCTATGGGCAGCCATCGTAAGTATGAGAGTTGAACTAGGCCAACTAATATGCCGGAATTGATCATGTGCTCCATGACACCTTGTGACCAGCACGTGACTGTCCGAAAAGCAATGAATTAACTTTCGTTGTCTACCTAACCACAACATGGAAAAATTTAGTGCATATAGGGTATGTTCTACCTCCCTATCCCCAATTCATGCCGGCTTACATGTAAATAGGACCCAGGAACCGGAATACAGGTACATTTTAAATTCCACACGTATAATCCCCCGTTGACAATGGGATTAATTCAGCCATTCCTGACACGTGTGCCTCCTTTGGGCTCGGAATTTCTGGCACGCGTCACTTTGCCAGTCCGATATGCCCTAGGTTTCATCAGGACAGTTCTCATTCTACTGATTACACTCGTATACGTCCTTGTCGTCCGCGGCGTT
>Ga0307509_10009883_pt1 | contig 11796 bp, 13 predicted proteins | sample 10_EM_MG_FD_202245 | JGI IMG/M metagenome (GOLD analysis project Ga0307509, IMG submission 202245) | Populus trichocarpa ectomycorrhiza microbial communities from riparian zone in the Pacific Northwest, United States - 10_EM | ecosystem: Host-associated > Plants > Roots > Unclassified | place... | reverse complement strand
CCGGGGATGGGTGAGGACGGCCGGGGACTGTGGGGGACGGCCGGGGATGGGTGAGGACGGCCGGGGATGGGTGAGGACGGCCGGGGACTGTGGGGGACGACCGGGTATGAGCGAGGACCGCTTGAGGAGGGCGGGGGACCGCGGGGGGGACCGCGGGGGGACGGCAGAAGACAGAGCGAGTGATGTCTCATGATGCTACAATGATTCATTCGGAGATCTATGACATCATCTCCAGCCAACACTAGAGGGAAATAATCAGTTGATCGATACTGTGAGTGAATAGTGATAAATAGGACATGGTATACGATGTTCAGAATAAGGCACACCCCAAGGATGCCAGTAATTTTTCTCTAATATTAATCACTTATTCATTTTGGCTCTGTTATTCCTATCTCACATTATTTCATTACCTTGATAATGTCAGAAGAAGGTAATCTGGTGGTGAATCTCAGTCATGCAACATCAATCGATACTATAAGTTTTTGAGCTGTAGAACAGGGGAGCATCAGAGTTCTCCTAAAGTATCTTGCTGCATGTGTGAGTATAAGCGAGAATTAATTTCAGCAATTTCAAAGAGGTAAAACTAACCAAAGGTGGCTTAATAGAATGCAACCTAATTATAGCGAAATTTCCCGTACCGTTCCAAATTCAGGTAGGCTTCCAAATTCGGGTGACACCATACGATTGTGGATACTACAAAGATTTCAGGCCACGCATCTGTTGTGAAACCCGTCTTTCTGAGAGTAGAGATTGTATTCTTACTGACCCGTCCTCTACATGCGGCAGGAGCGGAGGTCTTTTATACTACAGAACAGTAGTCACAACGAAGAGTACCCGTGTCCTCTCCTCGGCTTCTCTAACCACATTCGCAGCCCCCTATCACACCTGACCCGCACTCTTGCTCCATGCAGCAACACCGACTCTGCTCCTAACCTCTCTGATCATACACACTAGCACCCCAACCCCAATAATATCCTACCCTTATCCAAATCCGTCTCCTTCCTACATGTAGTCATTGATTCCATAGTTATAGAGCCTTCGTGAAAGTTCGGGCGCTTTGTCTCTGGTCTATCGCTCTCCGATATATGGATCCTTCGTGAGTGTTTTCAACAGCATCAACAGCTAATCACCCAGTCTACATTACCCAACAACCAAAATGCTGCGAGAGATTTGAAAAAAAAATCAAACAGCTGCACCCACACTGTAGTTTCCTAACACTCATTAGAGGGAATGAAATGCGATAGGGAGGGGACTACAACTGGATTATTCAAGCTTTTAACTTATCTGAAGCCATGGAGGATTTTGCTTGTTCAGCAATTCGGAGGAATGAGAATGGAGAGTGATCACTCTAATGAATATATAAAGTGATCATGTTGGAGGAAAGTTATATTGCTATTTACACTTTCTCCTTTGTTTCATATTCTCTCGCAATAATTGTTACTTGTGCTTGTTCACATTCACACTCTCTTGGAAATCTAGTCAATCAATACACTCATACATTAAAGAAATATGTGTAATAATCCAACCAAAGGATTACTTAGGCACACTGAAGAGTGGCTTAAGATCATGGGTGATGGCATAATAATAGGGAGTGTAGGGGCTGGAAATACTGCAGGGGACGGCGGGGGACTGCCGGGGACCAGACGAGTGATGTCTCATGATTTCAACCTCCCTGGTACCGAAGGTCCAAGCGCTAGGACTATAGTCCCCTACAGTCCATCCTGTCCTTACCCTCCCGGGCGTAGTCCCTCCTGGCACCCCAAAAAAGACGGACTATGAGCCATAGTCCGTCCCGTCCCCCCCCCCGAAGACTGACGGACTGGACGGTGGGGAACACTGACGCTGAAGATCACTTTCTCTAGAAAGTGCACGTTCATATGTATGGATGCTCACGATGGATGAGCAACAGAACACCAAGCCAAGCTTCTCGATTCGCTAGGCCAACTCCTCCAACAATCTCCCAGCACTAGAATATTCGTGACCGGGATATTTGGGGATGATGGAGAAGGTGGCTGGTTTATTAAACATGGAGAAACGGGATCTCGAGGCAACTGATGTGGGGGTTATACGACAATCTTGTGGGTAGGAAAGTACATGGGGCCATCGCGAAAGTGTTTTAGGGCGGGAGGGTGTAACTCCCAATACTGGGAATAAAGATGGTCAAACAGCTCTCTCGCGGGCAACCGGAAATGGGTATGAGGACGTCGCCAGGATGCTCTTTCAACAAGGATGTAACCCCCAACACTGAGGATAGAGACGGTCGAACACATCTCTCGTGGGCAACTAGGAATAGGTGTGGGGGCGTTGTGAAGACGCTTTTTGAAAGGGATTATGTAACCCCAGACACTATGGATAAACGTGGTAGAACACCCCTTCTGTGGGCCGCCTGGAAATGGGCATAAGGATTCTGTGAAGATGCTTTTGGAACGGGAGGATGTCGCTTCCGACATTGAGGGTAATGATGGTCGAACACCTCTCTCGTGGACAGCCACGTGCTGGGAACGAGGATTGCTCATCGTGAGAATGCTTTTAAAACGCGAGGATCTCACTCCCATCACTCGAGATAAAGATAGTCAAACACCTCGCTTGTGGACCGCTAAAAATGGGGACACGGGCACCATGAAAATGCTTTTAGAACGAGAGGGCAAAAGGAGGTCCGTTCTCGACTGAGAAACTTCAGGACGGCGGGCCCCACAATCTAAGAAAAATTGGCTTAGGGGGCCTTGCGGGACTACGGGGGCTGCGAGGGACTGCCGGCCACAGTTTTTGCTCCATTCAATTACCCCGTGCGTCAAACAGAAGTAGGAATATGTGTGAAATATAATAAAAGAACAGTGTTATCCCGTTTTAACCACTGGAGGGAGTAGACTCTTTTACGGATAGTGTCCCTCCAATATCCTATGATTGCCAGATGTAGACCATCCATAAGAAATATGGTAGACCCTAAAAATAACAATGAAGCACGAAATTCATCTCCCTGATTCCTGATATCTTCTCGCACAAGAACCTGCGATAAAAGAAGCCCTTAGTGAAACCAACCCAGAAAAGTTACAACCCATACATCTGTGATAGCCGCTAAGTTGCATTTCCATCTCCGGTTCCATCAGTCCGAGCCGAGTTACAGCAGAGGAAAGAAAATCGACTAGGAAGAACACCAAAAAAAAACAAAAAAACAATACCGCAGCACACATAACACTTATGAGTGGAAAGAAAAAATATTAAATTCATAGGAAACAAGTGAGTGATCCCCGGTGACTTGAAGGTCAGTGACAATAGGGGGGGTTGCGGGGGACTGCGGGGCTGTAGGTGACGGCATGGATTACAAGTATGAGACATTCCACTTGGGGGACGGTGGGCCCCAAATTCTTGGTGGTGGGTGGCAGGGCAAGTTTGGAAAAAGATCGGGTGCAGCGAAACGACGTCCTCCACAGCGCTCGGCCTTCAGAATGGATGGGCTACCCCATTGAGAAAGCTGCGGGAGAATGTCACCCCGATATTGCCAGAATTTGTGGCCGAACACCTCTCGTAGGCAGCGGCGAATTGGCACTATGACCCCGCCAGGAAGCTTTTGGAACTGGAGGATGTAGCTCCCAAACACCACGGATAAAGGCGTTCGGACGCCTCGCCGGTGGGCAGCTAGGAAGGGGTGTGAGGATATCGTAAAGATGCTTTTGGAACGGAGGGGTGTAAACACCCCAACCCAGCCGATAATGATTGAATACCTCTCTGGTGGGCCGAGCAGTTCAGACACATCAGACTAGCGCAAGTGCTCCGATTTCGTGTTCACCAGGACATAGTAATAGCAGGCCCCACAGGCGAGGCGGCACTGACGGGAACTTCTAGGGGGCAACTTGAGGGAGTTGTAAAGCGGTGATTAGGAGATCAGGGCCTTGTTCTACGGTCACCGGGTAGCAATAGTTCAATATGCCTTTTGCCAGCTGAGCCCTCCAAGCCATCCCAGCATACTTCCAAAAGGATCCGGAGTTCCCAGCATTCACAACCAGAGCTCCTCCCTACTGAGTCTCCTGCCTGCGGTGTTCCGCTCTCCCGCGGCTAAGGTTCACACCCAATCTAGCCCTTCTAGCTCTCCCCGTCTTTCTTGGTGTATTACTCCTTCGCATCCTGTCTATCACCTACTTATCTTTGTGTATCATATTATCTCCTCCTTTTTTCTTTTCACACTGTATATAGAGCTTATCTAATCTCTTTTTTCTCGGTGCTTGGTGACTTTGTTTCTCTTTTCCTCTCTCCTCTTTTCCAGAGCGCGCTCCAAGGCTCCCGCTTCGTTACATCTGATTTCTGTTGAAAATTCACGAAGATTCCATACCAAGAAGATAGTCGGAACTGTGATGGGACATGGCTGAAATGAATTGCGTTTGATAGTGGTTGCACGATTGGGTAGTATGGTATCAGAAGAATGATGGTGTGTTAAGTTGTAACGTTAGCTAAAGGTAGAACGCCGGAGATGTTTTGGACATAGGCACTAGCGGGACTAGTGGTCAGAGATTTAAGGTTTCTCAGGAGATGGAACGTATTAGTGTCGCACTATGAGAGTTAGGAAACAGACGAATATGTTAGGAGTGTGAAGGATCACGGAAGATGGGAGAAACAGTGTAAGAGGATGAAACTGAAAGGATGGGATCAGGGAATAGAAGTTTCGGGAAACTTCAGAGGAGTTGGATGGATGGAGCGAAGATAGGAGAAAATGGTGGAGGGTGTTGTGAACGAAGAGTTCTTTCTGTAAAGTCAAGTTTGTGCATATATAGGACACGTCCGGAGACGTAGAAAGAACAAGAATCCCAATACACTCTCTACCGAACAAACCCTTTTTACAAGAATTTCTTGAAGACAGGTTTCATCGAGCGATATAGGTGCCCTTTCATCTTACAGCAATTCATGGAGCATGTCAATTTAATATCAATCATTCTTCTCTTAATCCGTTCTTTTTTTTTTGGTCCCCTTGCATATATTCCCTGTCTCAGAAAAGAAAATAAACTAGCCTCCAGGCCTGGCGGTTTTTCGCCAGTGGGTTTTTTTCCCTCTCGGACGTCTGTCCTCTTTGACCAGAATCTGCCTCAGCAGGTTTTGCGGAGTTTAATATGGCTTGTACTGTAGTTCGAATACTATAGAATAATTGTTTTTTCATCCAGTAGCATATATTCAAAAAGCAATTTATTACACCAGCTGAAGTTAGTGCAGCTTGCTCAAAATCGTGTTTTATGTGGAAATTACTCAAAGGCAGAGCAGGTACGAATAGTGGAGGATGCAATAAGCTGTGTGGGGGCAGCAGAAGTGATTGGCAGAACACGGTTGAGTATTATGGCGTTATTGATGGAAATTTCAGGGGGGCGAGGGGTTTCACCATGCATTTTGCTCGTCGTTGAGGGTTGCTAAAAGTGATCTCGAAAACCGCTTTGCTTTGCTTTCGGGGAGGTAGAGAGTCCTATAGCGAGTGGGACATAGTCTTGGGATTTATCGTAGTTTGCTACATTCATCTCTCTCGTTTCCAGATAGGTTTTTGGTCGATTGGGGAGACGAAGCCAGAGCCAGCCACAATTATTAGGATTCTCTCGCATGCCCATCATCTCAATCTGTGTGCACTTGCACACGAGGCTAACCTCCGAGCAGGAGCGAATTATAGCCATCCACGTGATCTGCACACAGGCCATGCAGGATGGTTTTGGATATATATCTAGTTCCTCGGGGCCCACGTAGTACCCGCATCATGGGGGGTTAATTTTCGTAGTTTACAGACTCGTTATGGTATTAATTTTCCCCGATGTGCAAGACTAAGAAGTGTAGATAGCCTCCCAAGCTCACTCATCCTCAAGCTCGCGCCTTGAGAGCAGGAAACAAATCACAACCATATCTTAATCTTAGCTCTGTCGCCCTTTATCAACTGAGAGGATTTTGGGCCGCGTATTTTTTTCTCTGTATCACCCAAACACAAATGTCTAACTTTACGCTCTAGGAAGGAAAAATGAAATGGAAAATTAAATAAAAATGAGAAAACAAACTACAAATATGCAAATGCAAATAGGATTTACAAGCTTAAAAATAAAAATAAGAGAGAAATAGGGTGGAAATTCTGGGCTAAACTAAGGGACACTCTAGGCAGCAGTAGCGCCACCGCCGCTGTGTGGCCGTGCCGAATTGCTAGCCGGAGTGGTTTTTGGCAGGACTTATCTGGTTTTCTGGAGTCGACGTCGTCCCTTCCGAGTAGTATTTCCGCCACTCCCGCATACCCATTCCTAGCAGCATACGAGAGCGGTGTTCGGCCTCCGTTATCGGACTTGTCGGGGTTGAGCCGTCCCATTCGAGCAGCATTTTCACCGCTCCCTCGTGCCCATTCCCAGCGGCACACAGGAGTGGTGTTCGGTCCTCGTTATCTGGCTTGTCGGAGCTGACCTCGTCCCGTTGGAGAAGCATTTTCACCACTTCCACGCGCCCATTCCAAGCGGCATACGAGAGCGGTGTCCGGCCCTCGTAATCTGGCTTGTCAGAGCTGACCTCATTCCGCTCGAAAAGCATTTTCACAACTTCAACCTGCCCATTCCCGCGGCATACCAGAGCGACATCCCGCCCTCGTTATCTAACTTGTCAGAGTTGACTTCGCCCCGTTGGAGAAGAATTTTCAAAACTCCCACATTCCCATTCCCAGCGGCATACCAGAGCGACATTTGTAATCTGGCTTGTCGGAGTTGACCTCATCCCGATCGAGAAGCATTTTCACAACTTCCACGTGTCCATTCCAAGCGGCACACGAGAGTGGTGTTCCGCCGTGGTCGAGTAAGGACTCTGTAACAGGCCGGCATTGTTAAATGGGTACCCTTGAAGAGTGTAATAGACAAGACGGAGAGTGTGTGAGGCGCCTCAAGTGTTACAAGCACTATTTCAATCGCAGGGATGTTGTGAGAATCCAGATATGTGGACCCGATTTCTACTCCCGAGCATGACATAACTCGCTAGCATTCAAGGGTTGCTTCGAATGTGATAGCCACATTAGCTCCTTCATGACGGGCCTCAACATGCCCCCCCTTTGTGTTCTTATTGGTGTCAGGGTTGCCGAGTAGGCATCTCGAAGGCTATTCCCTTGGATCGCCTGTCGAATCCTCCTTTCTCTGACTGATGGTAACCCCTCTAGGACTGCGTCGGTGTTAAGGGAAACAAGAAACCTGCACACTGTTGTTAGCAAGTTTCCAATCAGTCGTTGGTTGGGTGAAGTGGCTGTTTCTACTCACATCTGAGAAATCTTCCTTGGAATTACGCTCATAATCTCGGCCCACAAATTGTCATACATTACGCTGGGCATGGTATCTCCGTCTAATCTTATCTCCAGATATCTCTCGATACTCCCAACGGGGGTGGCAGGTATTATGGTCGCCTCGGTGAAATATCCCTTAATTTCACCCCGCACGTGAGGTCTCCCACTAAGGGATACCGGTATGGTCGGCGAAGCCCCCATGTTTTGCAACAACTCGAGAAACTCTAGTGGCCCGGACGACACCCATCTAACGCGTCGATACAGATGTACACTGCCCGCAGTGATGCGATTCATGTCTTGAGTATTTTCACGAAGTCCGAAAGTTGCACTACCCGCCCGTCAAACCCGTTTCCCCCTCATGAAACCCACGCCACACCGGTTCCGGGATTCCATCCCTCTCTGAAATCTGCTTTTAGGATTGCGCCAAGCATGTCCCTACGGACTTCTCCTCCTGCGCAAGGTAATCACAGTACTCGGAGGTTGACAAAACACCACAATCACATTTGTATGGCGACTAAACAGGATTAGGAAGTTTGAGTGATATCTGGTAAGGATTGTTGGTGTCGGCAAGAAGTCGGGCGCTTTCCAAACGGAGAACAGGCTTGTGTTACCGCGCTCAAAAGACCCTTATACCCGAGTACAAGCCCGCGACAGCGATGTCTTGAGTATGAACCTGATCGCACAACTAGCTAATGACTAGCGAGCTAATATTGCCTGCCTTCAGTAATATCCGCTTGCATGAGAGAGCTTTCTCACTAAGCTAACAGATGCCTTCCCCACACCCGGATAGCCATAGCAAAACAAGACATCCTACTCCATACCTCCGCTCCCGAAATTCCCAACCTAATATGTGTCTTCCCCATACCCGGATTGCCGTAGCAAACAAGACAGCCTGCTCCGTACCTCTTAGCTCCACTCCGCTCCCCCCTTCCCTCCTTCCCAGAAACTAACTTACCACAGCATTCGCTCGGTTGACTTGCACACTCTGATGTTTGTATTGAGGCTTTAGTGTTGAGAACCACCGCCTAACCCGGCTGTCTCCGCTGTCTGTTCTGTTCACAATAATATTGTTGTAGTTATCCGTAAAATTCCCACAGTTGACACTACCAGATCCGAAGGATTGTATATTTGGCATTCGTTCGATGGCGTGTGTTAGAGATGCTTGGTCTCGCCATAATACCGGGGGGGCAACGAGTTTATGTCCCTGTCCCTGGGCTAGAAAGGAGGGGTAATCCAACCACAAGGCTGTATTATTTACAGGGATAAATGGTCAGGCAACGCTGTGTGTCCATCCACAATGTGGTTTTGTTTCATTTTTTTGCCGAGCCAAGGACGAGTCCGAGTCTAATGCCTTATTGTAGCAATACACCTTGTGGTAAAGAAATTTAGAAAAAGTGACAAGGGGTTCTCGAGTTCTGATTCGATAGGTTTGGCGCAGGTGAATTTACCGTACCAGTAATAATCGAGCCCCCATAAAATATGCATGGGTGCTCTCAAAGCTGAAATTCGGACCGGTATCCTTATCAGACAACCTTGCAGCTAGAGTCTCACGGATACGGAGGTACGGTGCATACAACTCCTAAGTTCTATGTTCCACAGGGCGTAAGGACAGAAAACCTCGCCTGTGGAGCCTACAAAACTTAGGCGCTGCACAGTATAGATACTCGTACTCGTACAAGTATGTACCTCCGTACAAGTTTTTTCCATCAGCCCACCCACTTCTCACAAATTCAGGATCTAAATGTCGCAATCACCCGACCACGGTTGCCTTGCGAGCTGTTCGACACTCTCGCGCCATGGGCAACTTAACAGCGATTCATTGGATTCAAGCCAGCAGGGGCCAGGCGAGCCCCCTCACCTCTGCGGCTACGGTACAGCTTAACAGACTGAAGAGTACCTGAAACACCTGAAGAGCCTGTTTGGATAGGACAATTCCGTTCCGCTGCCCCATATCATACAAATCACCGTTTCCCTTTCACTTCAATTTTTTTTAAACGGTTTCTATAGGTAAAATACAGGTAGTGGCAAAACGGAACGGTTGTTTTTCTTTCCGTTTTCTCCAAAAAGGTCCCAAGTTAGAGTTAGTGGCCAACGGATACCTGTATTCCATGTTTTCTCCCTCACCCCCCTTCTCTTCGTTGGATCTCGCGCTGATAGGCAGCCGGGAATCTTGCATATTGGAGACTACTCGAGTACAGTGCTCAAACGGATTCACAGAGGTCTACCGGTAATTCTTGTTTTTTTCCTGGATCCTTCCCGATAATTCTACTCGCAAACGCATGAACTTTGTGAACACAACTGCTATTGCATACTACCAAAATCATGAGGCTCCGGCCGATTCTTTGCCTGTATGCAACAGCAGTTGTGTTCACAAACGTCATGCGTTTGCGAGTAAAAGACTTGGCTTCCCTAGCGCTCCAAATTCCGGGAAGACCTTGTGCCCAGCGCAGTACGAGTACTAGTACTTGTACCAGCAAGCTCTCGTATTCCATTGCTCGAATTTGGGCGAAAGACGTTGTCACTTTAGTTTGTAATTGCAAGATCCTCGCCTAGAAGCACAACACCAACAAGCGATCTCTCTTTTTCTTTGTACGGTACTTGTACTCGTATCTGTGTGATATCATACCGGTATCTGATAGGCTGATGATATATGCAGCGGGTTCAGCTCCTTCCGTATACGGTAGGTCGAGAGTGCGGTTCAGTGGCCTTGACAGTCGAAAAAACATGAATTATCGAGGTTTTATTGGTGAAAAGTTGTTTAGCCGCAGCCTAGAGCTCTCGTATACGGAAGGTCCCGAATCTACATGTCACATAAGTCCATGGGATACCCGTGATGGGGAGGTCGGCATAAGTGAGGCAAAAGTGTTTGATCGGCTCGAATTTGGTGAAGTTGAGTGTAACCATAAAACCGCCCAGTCCTGGACCTTTTTTGAAGGGGCGGAAGCAAAAAAAAATTCAGACCTCAGGAACTTGATATCATACTCGAGTACTCGAGTACATAGAATTCTGCTCTCTCATTGACTAAGTGGCCTAGGAGCCAATGAGAACCAATTCCCCTCACTTGCCCTTACCCCCCTAGCTGCCGGGAGGGTGGCTATCGCCGCATTGCTAGCTTCACGAACCCACCCTCCGATTAGCCACAACCGCCGCAGGGGGGCCTTGGCTGCATAGCTAGTTTGGCGAGTTTTTGTGGTAACTGCGCTTGATATCCGCACGCATCCCTTGGATAATATGACACTCGCAATGTCGAGGCGTTTTTAAAAAAGTCTTCTACAGGTATTGCATCCTCGAGTACAGCCCAAATCCAAGAAATTTTTGGTGGTGTGCAATTGCCCTCTTTTTTTAAAATGCTTGGACATTGCGAGCAAGGGATAGATTTCGCTTAAGACAAATCAGGGTCATGAGCTAATCAACAGCGGGGATTTTTATCTCACTGCATGACCATGATCCTACCTCTACTCGAGTAGTCCCTTTTCACATTTGCCCTTATCACCTTTCCATCCCTTCTGGTGAATTAATAATAGCCGAGATGGTTTCTCTGTCCAACTCTCCACTAAATTTTCACTTTTTCCCATTTGTGTATACCGGTATGGGATAAGGATGCCCATTTCCCCATAAGTGCGAAGACTGACATGAGCGCTTCCAGTGCCCATAAAACCAACAGAGGGTTATGGGTGATAGCGTATTTTAGCCCTGACACTAATACGCAGAAAGCCATTTTTTTGCGTATTGGTATGATAAGTTATTAGGGTCGGAGTTGAAACATGCTATGGCCCATAACTCGAAGCCCGTGGGGAACCCAGCCCGGCCCCGGCTTTGGTTTTGGAAAGCCGCTCTCCCACAATCCGGGCCGGACATCTCCGCAAAAAGCCTGGGTCAGTCTAGCCGGGCTCAAAACCGAAATGACCAGTCGCTTGGGATCACCGGTTGCGGTATGATATCAGGTTAGATATGCATGTACTCGAATAACCGCGTCGGGCATGTTAACAAAATTAATCGAATTCTAGGCAGGCGCGACCACACATCCCCCACAACAAACCCTCCCATAAAAATCACACCCACTCAACCGGTACGATACTTCTCTTTTGTTCTTGGGGGTTTTCTCTTTTCTGATTATCAAGACGGCGGCGTTGGTGGGAAACGCAATTGTCATGGTTGGTTGGTTAATGTTCAGTTCACTTTGTCAACAATCTTTCCTATGATACGTCGGAATATTTTTTCCTTTATTGTTTCTTGAATTCCCTCACAGCTGTATTTCTTCCAGACCTGACATTACCAGGGCACAGCCGTCGCTCTTCCACAATCAGACGCGAAATATCGTTTAAGCCTGTACCGTACAGCACAATTACTCTAGTTTTTATGGTACAGCTCGTTGCCAAAAGTGATCGTTGTCGTGCTCGACAACAGGCTCGCCCGCTCACCACCCCTCAACATCAACTCCCCATGCTACATTAGATCTACATAGAATCATAGAATTTTTTATAGAATAGATAGGATAAGAGGATTAAATACAATATATCAATTTAATATTT
>Ga0307509_10009882_pt1 | contig 11797 bp, 12 predicted proteins | sample 10_EM_MG_FD_202245 | JGI IMG/M metagenome (GOLD analysis project Ga0307509, IMG submission 202245) | Populus trichocarpa ectomycorrhiza microbial communities from riparian zone in the Pacific Northwest, United States - 10_EM | ecosystem: Host-associated > Plants > Roots > Unclassified | place... | reverse complement strand
GTCAGGGCGGGAGACCCTTAGATCAGGCGTCGCCAGGACGGAGTAGCGCAGCACCAGACGCAGTCAGGACGCACAGGACGTAGGGGTCCGTGTCCTGATTGCGTCAGGACGGACGGCGCCAAGTAACACAAAGTCAGGACGCAACGTCAATCCGACGTTGCGTCCTGATTCGCGATTTGCGTTCCGGCGTCAGGTGCGTCAGACGCACAGGACGCACAGAACGCAGGGTATTATTTTTGCTGATGTACACTATCTCGAGATTTCCGCGTAACGTGACCTGTCAGGTTACACGAATACCATATGGATCCCTCTGTCCCGCCTTTTGGTTCGAGTCGTCGAAACAAAGGGAAAGGCAAAAAGACCAACCCCCCCCAACTCCGCAGATGCTAGGAGCTCCTCCACTCAGGAGGGCGCCCCGACCCTGTCCCCGATCTTCATGCCAGCATGCCCCCCCTCGCTCAAGCGACCCAGAAGCAACACGATAACAAGCCTCCCACATATCGATGAGAGATACTTGAGAAACGCCCCTCCAAGCGCCTACTTCCTGAACCTTTTCCACAAGATAAATCAGGACCAGGAAAACGGGACTACCACAGCCAGCAAAGAGAATGTGGTCATGATAGAGATGATCTATCAGATCCATAAAGACTACAGGACGGCCATCGATGCGCTAAGCGAACAGATCAAAGCCCTTACCGAGAAAGTTAGCACACTCAAAGATGCTAGACCGCGGCCTAACACCCCCACCCCGATACCCTTCACACTCCCGGCAACGGCCCCTTCACGACCATCTGCCCCCGACGCCAACCCTTTGACCCTCCCCGCGGCTGCCCCGCCCAAATCGTGGGCAACGGTGGCTAGGAAAGGTAGGAAAGAGAAAACCACCATGGCTGCTAGGGCTGCCCAAGCCTCAGCGAAACCGAATGCCAACAACAGACCCCAACTCAAAAAGGGCCTCACCGCCAGAGAACGCCGCCTTATCATCAAACGAGAAGGCGAGCCACTCCCCACCTCTGCACTAGACCTAAGAGACGACATCAACTTAGCGCTAGCTGCTACCTACGTACAGACTGTCTCCATCCGGGGAAACACGGTCACTCTCACCACGATGGAATCGATCAAGGCCACCTCGCTTAACAGCAAGGTGGGGTCGTTCCTTCACCTGATACCAGGGACGGTTAGCGTTCTTCTGGATACCCCTGTATCACATGTCCTGGTGCACGGCATCCCCACCTCGAAGTCTCTAGTAGAAATAGCTACGGAGCTCACCACTTTCAACACTGGATTGTCCCTCACCGGTCAGCCCAGATGGCTTACTACCGACGACGCTAGAGCTGGAAAATCCGCCTCCACAGTCGTGATCACCATTACTGGTCCCAGGGCCTCTGACTATGTCGGGAAACGCCTGGCTGCCTTCTCGTCCACCTATAGAACCGAGCGCCGATTGCGTTTCAACTCTCACACCCAATGTTCCAACTGCCACGGCTACGGACACCACAATAACAAGTGCACCAATCCTGCCACGTGCCGGTGGTGCGCCTCTCCACACCCTACAGGTAATCACACCTGTCCCACCGCCACCTGTCGAATACGCGGCCAACCATGCAACCACACCGTGCTTAGGTGTGTGAACTGCAAAGGCCCACACGACACCCACACTATACGATGCCCCTCCCGCCCTAAGAGTACCCAGGATGATGGGCCGGATGAAGGCGAGGAGGAGATGACCACTTGATGACTATGATTTATGTTATGGTTATTGCGTAGACTTTGGTTCTACATTTTATTTTTATCCAATAAGGCGGTGATGAAGTTTCTTTTGTTATATTAATGGTTTTTCTAGGCCATACCTTAGGGTGCATGCCGGAGTTTTCCTGTAGTTAAATACGAAATAAACTCATAGGATTTTTTAAAAAAAAAATAATAATAATAATACAGGTATCTCACAAACCCCGTACAGGCCAACATCTCTCTTAGTTCAATGGCTAAAAGCTACAGCTCAAAGGGATAAGTTTGTCCCCCCCCCCAGTGTGAGCGAGGCCGCACATACGTTGCCTTTAACTACCCCTTTATAAGCGACTCTACACCCTAGATAAAAGGGGAAATAACCAGTACCAAACAGGCATCTTTCCTACCCTCATGACAATAGACTCTCTATTCCCCAAGGCCGTAATCATGTGACTATGGCTGCAAATGCTGATTACAAAACAAACGCTAGATGGGAGGCTTAACCAAAGAGACACCATTAAGAGTTATCATATAAGCCCTCGAAGGATGTTACTATGATGCCAAAAGTTCTTGTAGGAATGTACTGTAAGAACATTAGGCCAAGGACCGTAGCGGAACCAGAAAATAAAATACGTGAGAGAAAAAAAGACCCAAAATCTTTAGGTGAGAAAAAGGTAGCAAAAATAATAATCCAAAGTCCTTGGAAGAAACCTCAATATTTTAGCCCCTCATCTCCCTCCTAATACTTCCTCCTTTAACTGGAGAGGCCCTAGTCGCAAGTAATGACAAGCCTTCCCTTAGCAGTGTGTATCAAGTGACAGAATCATAATCCCCAACAGGCTGCAGCTCAAACCGGCATGTGGTAGTAGTAGTGGTTGGGCTCGGGAGCGTCAACCCAAAAGCTTCTCTAACACAGTACAGTGGCCGGGCCTGCGCCAGCAGTCGAAGCCTGAAAAGTGTCTTTATGGACATCTCTGTAAGGCCTCGAATTCCAAGTATTTCCTTAATCTGGGTACTCGCCGATAGTAAATAGTTGCGGTCTATGACTGCCGGTAGAAGTGCTGGAACCAGACACACCGATGGTGAATTTTCCGGTACAAGCGGGGACTATGATTCCGATAATGGTATCGACTCTCAGGCCACCGTTCTTAAGGGAGACCTCGACGATGTTAGTTAGAGGGAAGAGGGTGTCTGGGAATTCTGACTTGACCACGATAGAAATCGACGGCCGGATAACAGTCGCGCGGTGAAATAGACCTGGCTGTACAAAACCGGAGGCCAAGGTCGAGAGGATGGAGACGGCGGCGATGAGAGTATACCTGATGTTTCGGGGGAGATGGGGTGTTTTGTTTTGTTTGAAGAGCAGCGGGTATATAAAAGTGAGGAGGAGGCATCAGTACTAGCGGTGGTCGTAGTTAGAGACTTGAGATGCCCAGGAGGATGGCTAAGTTTCGCAATTGAAAACACACAAAGAGTATCCATCCCCTTTCCTCTCCTCCATTAACTCTCATAGTCTAGTAACTACTCCACTTACACAATCAAAACCCGATCCTCCCTTCACCCCACGAGATACCCCTGCATAGCTTGCCCGGAGAGTCTTTCCCTACAATGTAATGTGAGTTCCTCGGTGTATGCCCACCACGGAGTGCCCGGAACAGCGTGAGTTCTTAAATAAAATCGCCACAGTATCCAAAAATTATTGCCTAGCTGATAGTAATTCCATCGCGGTTTGTCAGGTTCGGGTACAGATGGGACTATTATCAGGCTTGGTGCCCTTAGAGGAATGATTTTCCAGCATTGTGTGATAGTGGGCCAACCACGAGAGTTGGCCTTCGCGGGATGTATTTAGTGCTAAAATTGCGTTTCTTTCTTTGTAAACCGTCACTTCCATCGAACAACGGATACACTCACTGGTTTCCTATCACCCTCTTTTGTCCGGGTCTTCTCAGGATGCTCGCATCGCAGCTTCATAGCAGTGCTTGTACGACGGCAGTTTTCCCTGCGTACCACCGGACCTCAATCACTAGCCTCCTGATTATTACCACAAAATTGCATCTAGCCCTCCCTTTTGTTAGATCAGCACATGCATTGACAACCCGATCCGAACCGTACGTGCCCAGAAAAACAAATTGTCATTCTGATCCATTATTTTTCTAGCATCCGTGAACATAGCTTCCAAAGCTACAACTGGGGCAATTGAGAATCCCGTCAGGGCGTTGGAGCCGCTTGTCCCAAGAAGGACCTCTGTACTTTTTCTTTCCTTTCTCTCAACTGAGAGCCGAAAGGGAACTTTTTCAGGTGTCTTCTCCCTTTGATCCGAGGGGAGGGATTTCCGACGTCCTAGCATCATTCTCAACCATTTCGGCTCTTATGGTATTCCATACAGGCAGAGAACTGGCGGGAGACTCAAGATTTTGGTGGTATGCAATAGAACGGCTTTCGCTGGAGTCAAGAAATCACGAGAACAGTGCCATACCAATTGGTAGTACCAACCAAGATTCACAGCCCCTCCATCCCACATCTCCCACCCACCCTCAGTCTCCCCGCACATTCAGTAGATCTCATGACCTTGGACCCTCTTATCCCCCAAGGCCGTAATAATGCAACAACAGCTGCAAATCTTGATTGCTAAACGGTCACTAGACGAGAGGCTTGATGAAGCAGATTGCAGGTATATAGGGATGCCGCTAAACGATAGTAAGCAAGCCCTTCAAGGATATATGTCTACCATAATACCAAAGGATCTTGAAGGAATGTAACATTGAGCTAAGGGCGGTAGCCAAACCAGCAAAGGAAAAATCCCCCAAAACACCTAAAGCACCACAAGAGAATATGAAAAATACTCTTGAATGAAATACCAGCTCCCCAGCTACTCATTTCTCCCCGCATGCATCCCCCTTCAGCACAAGAGACCCTTAGTCACAAGTAATGATAAGCCCTCCCTTAGTGATATCCCAAATAACGTAATCATCCCAAATTGGGACCACATCAAACCCACATTTGGCAGTAGTCACCGGGCAATCGAACGTCAACCCAGAATCATCCAATATGGTGGCCGGGCCTGCACCGGTAGCCGAAACAGAAAAAGTTCCAATAAGAGGACTGCCGTCAGGCTTGTTATTCCAGGTATCCCCGAAAGCTGGGTACCTGTTGATAGGGAGCAAGTTCAGTGCGCGACTGCCGGAAGCGGCGATGGCATCGGAGAAGCTGAAGGTGCATCTTCCGGTGCAGGGAGGGACAACAAATCCGAGAAGGGTCTCAGCCATGCCACCCGGCTGAGCAAGGGCGACTTCGGCGATGTTGGTTGGAGGGAAGGGGGTGTTCGCGGAATCCCCCCTGACCACAATGGCGATCGAGGGCCGGATAGCAGTCGTGCGGGGAAATAGGCCTGGTAGTGCAAACCCCGAAGCCAGGGTAGAGAGGACCGAGACGGCGGTAATGAGAGTAAACTTCATGATTCGGAGATGAAGACGTTTTTCTATTTCAAAGGTAGGGGGTGTATAAAAGTGAGGATGAGGAGGCTCAGTAGTAACGGTGATAGTGGCTGGGGACTTTAGGTGCCCGGGAGGACGGCGATGAAAGTCTCGCAATCGAGGATACACCTAGGGTATTTATCCTTTTTACTTTCCTCAATTAGCTCTGCGCCTCCATAACTAAGACATTGCTTCAATTTGAACTGAAACTGCCTCTCGCCTTAGCTCCACCATATACATTTTCACACCCGGCCTGAAAGGTCTCACCCCAGAATGCAATATGAGTGCGATCCCGTGTGCCCAACACCTGATTCCCGGAATAGTGTAAGTCCGTAAGTGAAATTATTAGAATATCCAAAAAAAAATCACCCGGCTCCCCAATTACTACTATGCGATTGCGCTCGGCCTTTACTTTGTTGGATTGGCACATCCATTAATAGCCCGACCCGAGTTTTACGAGCTCAGAAAAACAAACCACTAAAGTGAACTGCTAATTTTCTGATCCCCGGAGAAAGAGCTGCTATCGCCCAAGGGCAGAAAGTCAGCCGGAACCTGAGGACTTTTGTGTCCAATGGTAGCAGTGTTCACAATTGTCAGAAAATTATGAGAACGGTACCATATTAACTTGGACAAGAGAAAAATCTCCCTTAGCGTCTGATTTTCCTATTTTTTTAAGGGCCGGAGAAATGCCAGCAAAACGAACCAACGCCCTAGGATATATTTCTCCTACCGTAAAAAAACAGAATGATCGGACCTCACTCTAAGATATCCTGAATTTCCCTCCGCCTCCGAATTAGACGGAGAAAAACAGGACGATATTCCATTCAGCCCTTTGCTGCAGGGTTCCGAACAATCCGACCGGTCAAGTCTTGGAGGCAGGACCAGGCTGGCCAGTCCTGGTGGGTGCCGACAACTGGACCCGACTAACTCGAGTGGTCTGGTCCGGTTTGGACTAGTCCCAGACCAGTCTTTATAAAAGATCGCCTATGAGAGGCGATATTATGCCAAAAAAAGGGAAGCCAGCACAGGCATGCCCTCTGATTCGGTAAAGTGAATGCCACAATAATTGCGATCAATATAGGAAACCTTAATTATATTCCAGAAGTCCTAAGTGGGTGGGGGAGGGTGGGGGAGGGTGGGCATACTATACTGCCAAGGTAGAATCTCATGGGAGTAGGGATAGCATCCAGGCTAACACTCGCTACGAATAGAAGTATAGCTATAGTAGGATCCTGAAGCCACCTACCACATTATAAATCAACAACCCCAGTTAATAGAGCTTCATGAAGCGGATAGCATGTGGTGGAAATTCAGTTACGGGATGGATAAGTTGCATCAAATACGGATATTGAGGTATGTGGTCATGTAATATCACTCACCTAGTGGACCGAAAAAGTTTCGATACTTGAGATCCTATTTTCACCACCCCTGATCTAAGCAAAGCACTATCTCCACCCTATAATTCATGGAAACAATAAGTTTATTTAAGAAAAGCTTTATTTGAACATAATGTCAAAGGGCCGTGCATATCCTATCGCTTGGGGGGCTGATCGGACCAATCCTAGCCGAGTCGGGTCCAAGAATCCTGACTGCCCAGTCGGTCTAATTTTCACCACTAGACTAAACTTGACTTTCAACTGGACTAGCTAGTCCAGTCCAGTCTTCCGCCAACCATCCGGAACCCTGCCCGGGTGAGACAAATAAAAAGAAAAAAAGGAGGACCTTACTATGAGAGACAATCCCAACGTCCGCAAGGACCAATTATTCCAGTTTTTGCTCTAAGCAGGTTAACGAGGCAGCAGACCGATATCTAGAACCGACCGAGCTTCTCAGCCACCCCCGCCCCGCACCTTCAACGCACCCTCAGTCCCTCTCCAAATTTAGCAGATCCCATGCAGGATCAGACACTGGCAGCATAGCGTGTGCCCTGCCTAGCACATGCCCTACATTTTTTACAAGTACAAGCCCCACAAATGTTCGCAACGTTCTTAGTTCGGATTGTTGAAAAGTGTCGTACAAAGAAGTGAGTTTATCCTTCCTAAGATAAGCGAGACCGACACGTGCGCTGCCGTTAACTACCCTATCTGAAGCGGCTACCCGAGAAAGAGGAGGAAATGGTCGGCTCTAAACAGACAACCCCCCTAATCACAATAGGGTCTAGTATTCCAAGGCAATAATTGTGTGATTACTTCTGCAAACACAAGGGACAGGCGTAAAATCGTCTCATACACCAAGATCTTAAAAACTGGCGAGACCCTGAATTGTGTGCGATCGCCACACGCCCGTCCCTTGGATAGTCTTGATTACGAGACATTCACTTGATGAGAAACTTATCAAAAAATATTGCGAGTATATAAGAATGCCATTAGATACTATTTAGCTAGCTCTCCAAGCATATATATCCACAGTGATGGCAGAGGCTCTTGAAGGAGTGTGAGAACACTAAGCTGAGGGAGGAGGGAGAAAGGAGAAGGCGGGGAAATGCCAAAAACCCGTTGGATGAGAACTGAAGAAGAAAAACGCAAGACCTCCGAACAAAACCCCAACTCCCCCGCCTCCCATTTCCCTCATCCTTCCCCTTTCAACAAAAGAGGCCCTTAGCCGCACGTAATGATAAACCCTCCCTTGGTGATATCCCAAATGTCATAATCATTATTCCCAAATGGCTTCACCTCATACCCCCGATTGGAAGTAGCCAACGGGCACTAGAACGTCAACCCCAAATCCTCCAATCTAGTGGCCGGGCCCGCGCCAGTATTCGAAGTCAAAAAGGCCCCTTTATGAATATATGTGGGAGGCTTCGAATCCCAGGTATTCTCGTCAGTGGGGCACCCCCTGGTAGTGAATAATTGTAGTCTGCGGCTCCCGGTACAGTGCAGGCATCAGAGAAGCTGATGGCACATTTTCCGGTGCAAGCGAGGACTGTGATTTTGGTGGGAGTCCTGAAGTTGTGAGCTCCATCCTCACTGGGGATCTCGACGATGTTAGTTCGAGGGAAAGAAGTGTTGGGAAGCCTTTCTTGATCATAATTGCGATTGTCGGGCGGATAGGGGCCCCACGGGAAATTGGTCATGTAGTGCCAAACCTGTGGCCAAGGCGGAGAGGACAGAGAGGGCAGCGATGACAAAGAACTTCATGGTTGGTAGGAGGTGAAGGTGTTATTTCCTTTGGAAAGTGGTTGATATGTAAAAAGAGGAGGGGGCTCTGTAGCAGTGGCAGTAGTAGTAGCTGGAGACTTTGGGTGCCCGGGAAAATGGTGAAGAAAACATTGATATCGAGGAATACACCTGCGCTATTTATCCACTCCCCTCTCCCCCATTTGCCTCCACGCTTCCACAGCCAAGTCGTTGCTTCAGTCTCAAGTGAAATCATATCCCGCCTTCACCACAGAAGATATTAATACCTTGCCGAAAGAGTCTCAGTTTACGATAGAATGTGAGTTCCTGGGTGTGTGCTCATCCGGTGTAGCCCGGAATAGCGTGAGTCCGTAAATAAAATCATTATAATATCCAAAAAGATCGATTGGCTGCCTAATTACTATCATAAGACTACCCTTAGTCCTCAATTTCGTTAGATGAGCACTATGGATTGATAACCCAACCCGAGTTATGCGACCTCAGAAAAACCAATCACCATACTGAAATCGTAATTTCCTGACCCTTGCGAACACAGCTGCTGAAGCCAGAGCTGGAATAATCAAGAACCCCGCTATGGCGTTGGAGTTGCCTCTCCTAGGAAGAACTACCTTATTTTTCCCTTTGTCACAACCGACCGCTAAAAGGGAATCTTTTCACGTGTCGTCTTCTCTAATCTGAATGGGGAAATTTTGGACGTCCTCCCGCCAAATATTCCGGTTCTTATTCCGTACGAGTACTGTAGAGAATTGGCCGGAGCCTCACAATTTTGGTGTTCTGCAACGGCAGCCGTGTTCAAGGCGTCCGAGAATCACGAGAATGGCACTACACTAATACATAGTATCAACCAAGCTTCGCAGCCGCTCCAAGTTCGGGCACAACCATTTGTGGAGTGTGGCCCCCGAGCACATACCATATGTACTTGAGCACCGGTATCTCACAAACCCCGCACTAGTTGGCAATACTATTCTCACAGCTCAACTGCTTGGAAACTAAGCTGGAGCGATAGGTTTGTTCTCCCTAGGGTAGGCGAGACCAACACATATGCTGCCTCCGGCCACACTATATAAAGCGGCTATATACCCAGGCCAAAAGAGGTGATCGGCTCCACACAATCACCTCCCCCAATCTCATGGCCTTGGACCCTCTTATCCCCCAAGGCCGTAATAGCGTAACAACAGCTGCAAATCTTGATTGCTAAATGGTCACTAGACGAGAGCCTTGACGAAGCAGATTACGGGTATATAGGGATGCCACTAAACAATAGTAAACAAGCCCTTCAAGGATATATGTCTACCATAATACCAAGGGTTCTTGAAGGAATGTAACGTTAAACTAGGGATCGTAACCAAACTAGAAAAGGAAAATTTCCCCAAACCCCTTGAAGTATTTCTCATGAGAAGATGGAAGAAAAAAAGAACAAAATACTCTTTAATGAAATATGAGCTCTCCAGCCTCCCATTTCTCCCTTGATGCTTCCCCCCTTCAACAGAAGAGACCCTTAGTTACAAGTAATGATAAACCCTCCCTTGGTGATATCCCAAAGAACGTAATCATCCCAAACCGGGGCCACATCAAACCCGTAGTTGGTAGTAGTCGCGGGGCAGGGGAATGTCAACCCAGAATCATCCAACACAGTGGCCAAACCTGCACCAGTAGTCGAAACTAGAAATGTTCCTTTATGAACATCGAGGAAAGGCCTGGTATTCCAGGTATCCCCGGGAGCGGGGTACCTGTTCGTAGAGAACAGTTCCAGTGTGCGACTGCCCGCAGCAGCGATGGCATCGGAAAAGCTGATAGTGCATCTTCCGGTGCAGGGAGGGACAATAAATCCGAGAAGGGTCTCGACCACGCCACCCTCCTGACTAAAGGAGACCTCGGCGATGTTGTTTGGACCAAAGGAGGTGTCTGGGAATTTAGACTTGACCACGACGGCGATCGACGGCCGGATAACCGTCGCGCGTGGAGATAGGTCTGGCAGTGCAAAACCGGAGGCCAAAGTGGAGAGGATGGAGGCGGCGGTGATGAGGGCAAATTTCATGATTTGGAGATGAAGGTGATTTTTTTGTTTCAAACGGAGCGGGTATAAAAGTGAGGAGGATGAGGCCGAGTAGTAGCGGTGGTAGTGGTTGGGGGCTTTGGGTGTCCAGGAGGATGGCGAAGAAAGTTTTGCAATTGAGGATACACCTAGGGTATTTATCCTGTTTCCTTTCCTCCATTAGCTCTACGCTTTCATAGCTGAGGCATTGCTTCAATCTGAATGGAAACTGCATCTCGCCTTCGCCCCATCAAATACCTTTTCACAGCCGGCCTGAAAAGTTTCACTTTAGAATATAATATGAGTGCGGTCCCGTGTGCCCAAAACCCGCTGCCCGGAATAGTGTAAGTCCGTAAGTGAAGTTATTGGGAAAAGTCACCCAGCTCCCCAATTACTACTATGCGATTGCGCTCGGCCCTTACCTTTGTTGGATTGGCACATCCATTAATAGCCCGACCCGAGTTTTACGAGCTCAGAAAAACAAACCACCAAAGTGAACCGTTAACTTTCTTATCCCCGGGGAAAGAACCTCTATCGCCTAAGGGCAGGAAGTCAGCCGGAGCCTGAGGATTTTGGTGTCCAATGGTACTGTAGCAGTGTTGGCAAGTGTCAGAAAATTATGAGAACAGCACCGTATTAACTTGGTTAAGAAAAAAATCTCCCCAGGCGCCTGATTTTCTTATATTAAAGGGTCGGAGAGATACCGGCAAAACAAAACAAAAAAGATAGAATGATCGGGCCTCACTCTAAGATGTCCCGAATCTCTCTCCGCTTGTGAATTAGACGGAGAAAAACAGGACGAAAATATTGCATTTCAGCCCCTAGCTGAGACATAAAAAGAAAAAAAGACGGACCTTACTAGGAGAGGCAACCCCAACGTCCTACCGCGAAGACCAATTATCCCAGTTTTTACTCTACGCAGGTTAACGAGGCAGCAGACCGATATCTAGAACCGACCGAGCTTCTCAGCCCCCCCCCCCACCCCGCACCTTCAACGAACCCTCAGTCCCTCTCCAAATTTAGCAGATCCCATGCTTCAGGTTCAGATGCAACCAGCTTATAGCGTGTGCCCTGCCTAGTACATGCCCTACATTTTCCACAAGCCCGGCAAAGGTTCCCGACACTATTAGTTCTGATGATTGAAAAGCATCGTACGAAGAGGTGAGTTTAACGTAACTTACCCGGATGTCGGACAAGACAGGGAAGTCGGACACCAGGCAACCGTAGTCAAAAATGCAACAACTCAACCAATTCTTAACCAAATTGGACAAAAAAAGATGATAAAAACTGAGAAAGGATAGGAGAGCTAGTTCAAGTCTGAAAAGCAAAAAAAAAGAAATCCCCCACTGGAGAATACCAGAAAACAGTGTGAAAATCTACTGAAAATAGCAAGAGAGAAAAGAAGACAAAATGAGGTATAGGAG